>JACXTT010000032.1_pt1 | contig 202199 bp, 201 predicted proteins | sample 9270951 | NCBI WGS metagenome assembly JACXTT01 (sample SAMN15532306, study PRJNA645909) | rock metagenome | isolation source: weathered quartz diorite | place: Puerto Rico | collected 2017-06-21 | reverse complement strand
CGGGGTAGAACAGCTTCTCCTGGCGGGGCGGTTGCTGTCCCATCATGGCCATCCCTCCGTGGATGGCCCACGATACCATAATCCCGACAAGGAATCAATCGATTTGAGCAACAGCCCGCCAAGACCTGACCCTGAGCCCCTTAGGCTTAGAATCTGTATCGCGCAACCAACAGTGTACTGCCAGGGCCGACATTAACACCAAAGCTCAAAGCCTGTTGAGGCTTTTCATTCTTGTCGTGATTCGCAAAAAGAGACGCAACTCCTAGACCCAACGCGAACACATGCCATCCAATCATGTTATGAACGAAGACCTCTGAGTCTGATAGATCCTGGCTGGCAGGCACAACGAGATTATAAATGCAAAGACTTGCAAAGAGCGAAGCGCCAGTCGCATCCATTGCCGCGCTTTTACCGGTGAGACCGAGTGGGAGGAGTACCAGGCCAACTCCTCCATAAACCCTAGGAGAAAGGGTCGCCAGGCCTGCATTAACAGCGAACAACCCTTCAATGAGAGCAACGTAACCGGTTTTCTCCAGGAGGCTCGTCTCAGTCCCAGCATCTTCATCCTCAGCGTAGGAATAGTGCGGCAAAGCGAAGGAAACACAAATGACCAGAGAGAAAATTACTGGGGCTCGGAAGATCATGTAGATTCCTTCGATTCGTCTGCCGTATACCAGACGTCTCAATTCGATGTATGGTATACGAATTGGAAACGGTCCGAGGTACGTCTTATCCTTGGGGCTACCTCAGCCTGACCCCGGTCCCCTCCCTTTATAATAGTTGACCTTAATGTGCCAAAAATTACGGCAACCAGGTATGCGGCCGCGTGCTGCGTCACGGTCAGCTCCAGCCATTTCTTAGGTTGTGTGGTCATCTGGAACCTCACCGCGTTCAAGCGCTGAAATAATCGCCTGCATTCTCTTGTTCTGATCAGCCTTGTAGGCAGGGTCCTTCAGTCTGATGTCGGCATCATCGAGATAATGCCAAACAAAGTGGGGCAAAATGTCCTGGTTGATTGACGTAAGCTTTTTCCGAAATTCCTGCGCGGTTTCATGCCATGCCTTCAATTCGCTTTTGAGCTTTGGCTCTTGCTGAGTCAATTGGCGAAGCTCTTTGGCGAGAAACACAAGGGTTTCTCTTCGTGTTTTCATCTAGAAGGCTAACAGGGGATCAGAAACTCTGCGCAACCCACTCTTCCCCCAACGTGGTTATACGCAGTGTAACGACAACCTGCGTATAACGGTAGAGACCTCGCCCTAATCACTCGGTCATTCCTCTCCATCATAGTAATCGTGGTCCCGCCCATCGGGGCGAAGCAACCGGCGCTCGGGGGAGCGCACGAGCCACTTGTCGGTGCCGGGATAGTGGCAGGACTCGCCGATCGGGTTATCGGCCACGACGTAGAGCACAAGGTCCGATGAACCGTCGTTGATCAACTGGTGCGGCTGACCAGGCTCGAAGAGAAACGCGTCTCCCGCTTCAATGGGCGTCGTCCCCTCCTGGTGCCGGACCAGGCCTGCGCCCGACATCACGTGATAAAACTCCCACTGCGCGCTGTGCGAGTGATACGGAGAGTGGATCTTTCCCGGAGGGAGACGGCAGATCTCGACATCGAAGGGATGCCGCTCCTTCAGGTCCGTGGACTGAGGCTGACGCCCCAGCGCGACAGAGATTTCCCTGCTCGCCCCGCCAAACTTCCCTTTGGGCGACGACCACGTCTCCTCGGCAATATCCTTGGTATTCACTTTACGCATGCGTTTTCCCTAACGATTCAGCAGGTGGGAATGGTCAGAGGTACGTCTTATCCTTTGGGCACCTCACTCTGACCCAATATTTCTAAATCGACTTCTCTCAGGCTGTGAGCCGCTACCCCTCGGAAAATGAAAAATCCACCTTAGTGAGGCGCTTGCGCCCTTGTGGTCAAGCGCCCCTCGCGAGACGTTTCAAGCAGTCAATCGCCCGCTGCAAGCTATCGGATCGCGCTGCAGCTACCTCTGGTCGCCAGTAGGAGGAAACAAACTCGATGAGCCGGGACGAATAGGCGGGTCCGACCTGTCGGCCGCTCGCTTCGCGTGGCACCATGTCGTCTTGTATGGCCCTGCGGCGCGACGCACGTGCCAGGTTGACCATCGCCGTCTTCGGAGTCTCCAAAACTTCGGGATCGGGAGGAACTTTCCCCCGCGCCACGCTGAGGAACCCAGCAAGTCGCTCTGTATCGGACAACAGCCAGGCTTCGACCTCGCGAACTGCGACGCGAAAGCAGAGATGCCGTGCCGGCTCGGGCAGCCATGCATTGCAAAGCAGTGGAGCGCAGTCATGGTCACGGTCGAGGTCTACGAGGATGATCCATGGCGCCCGTTGCGCGGCGTTGTTGTAGCCAGCGATCCTTTGGCGCAAGAAGGATTTTCCCTGCTTTCCGTACACGTCTCCGGGCGTGGCACCCGTGTGCGCCATGAGCTTGCGCACTACTGCTTCGTCGACGATTCCCTCCACCGCAGCCGAGATCACGATGCCGCCAGGCATCTTCACTAATCCCCAAACAAGGTCAGTTGCTCCGCCCGGTCGGGGCGTGTTTTTGGAATGACGGCCTCGGCGAGCGTCACCCCACCCTGGAGAAGGTCGTGGATCTCCCCTAAGGCACTGGCGGGTGTCACCTCGGTGCCCTCGCTTCCCGGACGAAGTAGCAACACTTCGTCGAGCCCAATGCCCTCGTCCCGCAGTAGATCGGAGGAATGAGTGCTGAGGATGATCTGCCTTCCCGTACGGCGCTGAACGCGGGCAAACATTTGCGGCAGAAACCTCACGATCTCGGGGTGAAGCGAGAGTTCCGGTTCTTCGAGCAACAGCGGGCCACCACCTTCCAGCGCCACCCACAAGAGCCCCATCAGGCGCAGGGTGCCGTCGGAAAACTGCTCTTCAGTCTGCCACGCCCCCTGTGGCCGCCAGTGCTCGTATCTTCCCCGCAAGTGCGGAGTGCCGCGTTCATCCCGCTTCAGATCGATCTCCGTGAGCTGGGGAACGGCGACCCTCAGCGCGTCGCGGATGGTTTTCATGCGCGCGGTGCGCGTTCGCTCCGGAGTCTTGGCAATCTGTTCGAGGAAATCGCCACCGTATGGGTCATCCGGCCGGCCAACTGATCGGTCCGGTTCGCGTACAAGCTGCGGAACAATATGCAGGTAACGGATCGACTCGAAGAACGACACTAACTCACGGAACGAGCGGTTCACATTTACCTGCTCGAGATGCGTCTGGGTCAATCGCGCTGGGTCCTGCTCGTCGTCATTGTTCGGACGCGCCAACAGGGTTTCGCCGTTTCGAATAACCTTTTCCTTGGTGATTCGTGCGCGGCGCTGTGGATCCTGGTTGAAGCCCAGCTCATACTCCCATTTTGGGGCAGCCGCCGGCGGCTGGAGGGCGACGCGTATTTCGATGTCGGGATAGCGGCGCGCGGCCAGGCAGCGGATGGCACTCACTCCGGCTCGACGGCGAATGGCTTCCTGAAAACCTCCTCCTGGAGACGCCAGATCCCGCAAGAAACGGAAGATGTCGAGGAAGTTCGATTTCCCAGCGGCATTCGGTCCCACGAGAAATACACGGTTCGCGATCGCCACGTCGGAGGCAGCAAAGTTCTTCCAGTTTTTTAATCGGACGCTCGAAAACCGAAGTGGCTCTTGCTTGTCACCCATCGGGTCGTTCCTTCCGCAAGTTGTTCTGCTTTGGCACTATGCGTCGCATCTCAAATATTTTCTGCGGCATTCTACTAAATAGATCGGGACCAATCCTCGTTCACCTCGACATGTTCGACCATCGTCACCTTTACACCCAGTCGGAGATCCTTTAGCTTCTCAACTAGGCCATCAATTAGGTCGATCGGGGGAGCACCGTCCCACGTAGCCTCTCTGCGCGCTTCACGTCTGGAAGAGGACATTGAAGCTAATGAATCCGCCAATGCGGATGATACCGAAACCGTCGATACTTCCATCACCGGAGCGCCCAGCTACTTTCACCTCAAGGAAGCCAGCTTCTCGAAACAGACGCTGACAGAGCCGTTCAAACGCAGCGGGCTGCACATCCAAGAGAACCTGAGCCAAAGAATTGGAGCCAAAGAATTCAAAGAATAAAGAATTGAATAAAGAATTGGGGACAGATTTATTTTCGTCACAACGCTACTTCCGGACGCCGATCGTCACGAGATAGTCTCTCGGCATGGCCACGCCGAGTTCGGTCTTGAAGCTATCGTGGTAGGCGATAAAGTCTCGCTTCAAATTCTCTCGGCGGTCTGGTGCGAGGTTCGCGGCCAGCGATTTGGTCGGACCATACCCTGCCACGAAAATGTCCCAGACTGCCAGACCGCTGGGCTCGCGGAGCACCGTGGTGCCGGTCTCGAATCGCAGATCGAAGGCCGAGCCCAGGAGTTGTTTCACCCGCTCCGGGTTTCCCCACTCGAACGGAGAGGGCGGAGGTGGCGAGGGTGGGGCCGGCAGGTAGGGTTTCATGACTTTGAACAGGCCCGCGATCGTACCGTCGGCAGGCCAGGTGGTGAGCCCGAGCCGGCCACCCCTCTTGCAGACACGCGCCAGCTCGGCGGCGGCCGCATCAGGATCTCGGACGAACATGACCCCGCAGGTCGAGATGACCGCGTCGAAACTTCGATCTTCAAAGGGGAGCTTCTCGGCGTCGCCGACTCGAAAGTCGATGGTCAGCCGGGCCTCGGCAGCGGCTGCCTTGGCCGCGTCGATGAGATCAGCGCCCAGATCCACGCCGGTGACCGTGGCGCCTCGCGCGGCCACGCGGCGCGCGGTCCAGCCCGTGCCGGTGGCCACGTCCAACACCCGCTCACCGGGCCGTGGGGCCAGGCGAATCACGCAGTGTTCGATCGAGTCGGCGATCGTCTGGCTGATCCGATCGTAGTGCTGCCCGCCGGCGTTCCAGGTGGCGGCCATCTTGATATTTTGCGGCTGGATGACTTGTGTCATACGACCTCCATCTCACATTAGTGAAGCGATGCTCAGGATTTGGACCTGCGCGGCGGCGAGATGACGGCCCAGACCACCGCTCCCAGCGCGCCTAGGAGGATGGCCCCGTTGAGCGTCACGGCGCGGCGGTGGAGCGTGTCGAAGCGCGCTTTGGTCACGGGGTTCTCGGTCGCAGTGTCGGTCTGGCGCAGTTCGGCGCGGAGCGTGCGCGCTTCGGGCGAAACCACCAGGCCCGCGTAGAGCGTGGCGCCCAGCAACGCGATCAGCAGCGCGTTACGGACCTTGCCGCGAAACCCGCCCGCGAACCACGCGGCCAGTAAAGCCATACTACCGCACACATATCCCACGATGTGATACGGCGCGAACAGTCGGCTCATCAGATCGCCGGCTTCGATTTGCGGCAGGGTTTGAAACGCGACCGGCGCGAGCAGGCCGGAGAAAAACAACATGACCCCCACCCAAAAGGCGAGCGCCGTCACGTGCAGTCTCGCCCAAAACGTCATGGCTGGGGGTTGAATCCTGGCGCGCGGTGGCGCGCGGTCACGACCGTGTGAATCCCGCCGCGCACAAAGAAGTCGCCCTCGATTTCGGCAAACCGCGGCTGGATCGCGGACACGAGGTCGTTCAGGATCGCGTTGGTCACGGCTTCATGGAACGCGCCGTCGTTGCGATAGGACCACAGATAGAGTTTGAGCGATTTCAACTCCACGCAGAGCCGCTCGGGGATGTACCGAATACGGATCGTGGCGAAGTCGGGCTGGCCGGTCTTGGGGCACAGGCAGGTGAATTCCGGACACTCGAACCGAATCTCGTAGTCCCGTTCGGGATTCGGGTTGGGAAACGTGTCGAGACTCTTGGACGGACCGGTCGGCACGGCCGGATCGTACCGCAGCGATAACCCTCTTTGCAATCCGCCGCGGCCTTGAGTAGAATCGCCGGACCATGCGACCCCACGCGCCTCGGCAAGGCCTGACTCCGGCACTTCTCCTGCTCACGGTCCTCGCGCTCTCAGGCGCGCCTGCGAGAGGGGCCGAGCCCAAGGCTCCCACCATCATGGCCCACGGCGTCGCGACCATCACCGAACTGAATTACTTCGCCAACTTCAACACGTCGGCGTACTCGCTGACGATCGGGACGATGGAGGTGCGGGCCGATAAACAGGGCCCGCCGTGCGAGGGATTTGCGACCGGCCAGACCACGGACGCGCGCTACGACTCGAAGACGCTCATGCTCGAGCGGGACAAGCTCTCGTGCAAGCTGACGATCCGGCGGATGGAGTTTACCGACCCACCGGGGCCGGCTCCGCCGGCAGCACGCTGAGCGGAATCGGCTGGCGCGGCGCCGGCATCATCGCGTCGTCGCGGTAGGAGCGCCCTCCGGGGTCCTTCATGACCCGCCGGCTCAACCGGTGAAGTTTCCAGACCAGCTTTAAGGCTCCGACCGCCTCGGCCGAAATCTCGCGCGCGCGGCGCCACGCAAACACCGGAATGGATTCGCGCGGAAATCCCGGCCGACGTTCCGACCGGTGTTTGCGCCGGAGGATACCCGCCTGCAGCGGATGCACCTTGTCGATGAACATCGCGCCGCAGAACCAAAACATCTGCCCGACCATTTTCCCGACGCTGTGGCCCTCGGCGTGGCGCCGCCGGAAAATCGTCTCGATGTGCTCCCACGTGTAGAACGATTTCCACGCGTCGTGGTACGTCCGCATCCACTCTTCCGGGGACATTTTCGGGTGGACCGAGCACGGGTGCTCGGTGTCGTAGCGGTTCATGTCGGGCTCGAGCCACGCCCCTTCCTTCACCAGGATCTGATGATCTTCGGACCCCGGCAACGGGGTCAGGACGAAGAACTCCACGAGGTCGAGCGGCAACTCGCGCTTGAGGGTCTCGACGTCTCGCATCACCGATTCGTGCGTGTCGTTGGGGAACCCGATGATGTACCCCGCGAACGTCACGGCGTTGGATTTGCGCCACGCCTGGAGCATGTCCCGGTACTCGTGGACCTGGTTCTGCTTCTTGCCCGTGTCCTTGAGCGTCTGGGGGTTGACGTTCTCCAGGCCGATGAACACCTTTCGGCACCCGGCCTTGCCCGCCTTCTCCACGAACCGCGGGATGCGATGGCTCGCAGTATCCACCTGGAGAATGAATGAAATTTCGATCTTGTCGCGTTCGCGCAGCAGAATGATCCGGTCGAAAATCGATTCCCAGTGCTTGTTGCGCGCGAAATCGTCGTCGGTGATGAAGTACCGCTTGATCCCGCGGCGGTGATTTTCGCGGATGATGGCCTCGATGTCGTCGGCCGTCCGGCTGCGCGACTTGCGTCCCTGGACGTTGATGATCGTGCAGAAGCTGCACTCGAACGGACAGCCCCGCCCCGCGTCGAACGTCGTCATCTGCCCGACGTAGCGCGAGACGGACTCGGCCGGCAGCAGCGGCATCGCCTGGCCCTGGAGGTTCGGCAGATCCTTCAGAAAGTTGTACAGCGGTTTGAGGCGGCCGTGGACGGCGTCCTCGAGGACATCGCCCCAGCGCTCTTCGACCTCGCCGGCCACCAGGGTGATGCCTTCGGCCATCGCCGACGTCAGATCCTCCGGCATCTGTTCCAGCATCGACAGACAGCCGCTGACGTGAAACCCTCCGATCAACGTCGGAAGGTGCGCCACCCGGAACCGGCGCGCCAGGTCGATCGCCCGGGGGAATTGGTTGGACTGGACCCCGGCGAGGCAGACGACGCCGCTCACGCCCGGCGCGGCGAACTGCCGGATGATCTTCTTGATCGGTACGCGCTGGTTGGTCTCGTCGTACACGTCGATCGCCACGTCGACGTCGGGCCCCAGCCTCCCCGACGTCTTGACCGCCTCGGTGATGGAGTGCAGGCAGGCCAGCGTATTGCTCGGCACGCACGACCGCATCCAGCGGATGACGTACCCCTCGTCGTCGTAGTGCGACGGCTTGATGAGGACGATGCGAAACGTTGTTGCCCCACTCGCAACCGATCGACTCATAGGCACTCCGGACTCTTACCAGCGGTGATGATACCCGAAAGCACGTGATAAAGGAAAGAAAATTGCTATTGCCGCCCGTCCTCCGCTATACTGCCCAGCCGTTATCCAGGGACTCGCGTCATGCAGATCGGGCGGATCATCACCGCGGGGGCGATCGGCGGGCTGGCCATGGAGGCCTACTCGCTGGTGGCGTGGTTCGTGCTGCCGTACAACGCGGCGTTCTTTCAAAAAATCCCGGTCTCGACCCAGCTCCAGCAGGTCTTCGTCGAGTACGCGCCCGATCTGCGGGACGGGATGTGGACGTTCGGCGCCGCGGGGACGAACGATCCCGGCGGCCTGGTCTTCCTCTATCTTTCGGGTCTCCCGTCTCCGGCCTGGAATCTCTTGGGCGGCACGCTCGTGTGCGTGCTGACCGGCATCGCCGTCTCCTGGATCTACGCGACGACCGCCGCGATCTGGGCGCCGGCTCCGAGGAAGGGGGTGCTGTTCGTCTTGGCCCTCGGCGCGGTGGCCGCGATCCCCGCGCAGTTCCGGCTGGCGATCTTCCTCGGGCACCCGATTCCCTTCTCGCTCGCCATGGCCGCTGACACGCTGATCGAGTTCTTTCTCCTCGGCGCGGTGCTCGCGTGGTGGCACCGACCCGCGCGCCCGATTTCCTGAGCATGGGTCCCGTCGCTCCCCCGGGTTCGACCGGCTCGACCGCCTCGCTCTCCAGGCCGGAGATTCTCCACGACGTGGACGCGCTGGCCCGCCTCGTCGCCGCCACCCCGGCGAGCGCCGACGACCGGCGGGCGTGTCGCGCGCGCTTCGAGCGTCTTCGCGGGGCGTATCGCACCCGGCCCGACCTGTTCGATTCCGAGACGATCGCCCGACTTCGCACGTTGGCCGAAGACCTGGACGCCGTCGCGCCGCCGTTCGCGGGGCTGACGCCGCGCGAGGTGCTCCGCGCCACGTTCGGCTACGCGGAATTCCGCGTGGGCCAGGAAGCGATCATCGAGGCGGTGCTCGCCGGCGCCGATTGCGTCGGGGTCATGCCGACCGGCGCAGGGAAATCGCTCACCTACCAGATTCCCGCTCGCATCCTCGGCGGCACGACGCTGGTGGTCTCGCCCTTGATCGCCCTGATGAAGGACCAGGTCGACGCGCTCACCGAGTTGGGGATCAGGGCCACCTTCATCAACACCAGCCTGGACCCGGACGAACGCCGTGAGCGGGTGGCGGCGCTCCGCGCGGGGCGCTACGAGCTGGTGTACGCGGCGCCGGAGGGCATCGAGGCGTCGCTGCGCGACGTGCTGGTGTCCTGCGACATCCGACTTATCGCGGTCGACGAGGCACATTGCATCAGCCAGTGGGGCCACGATTTCCGCCCCGCCTATCGCAATCTCTCCGGGCTCAAGGCGCGTTTGGGGGGCGCCCCCATTCTCGCGCTCACCGCCACCGCGACCGACGAGGTCGTGGCCGACATCGAACGCCAGCTCGGCATGAACGAGCCCCGGCGTTTCCGCGGCTCGTTCTTTCGATCGAACCTCCGGCTGCACGTCTATAAGAAGGGGGGGCGCGAGACGAAGAACGCCATCCTCCGCCTCATTCGCGAGCGGGGCGGCCAGAGCGGCATCGTCTACTGCTTGAGCCGAAAGAGCGTGGAGGCCACCGCCGAGTTTCTGCGCGGGCACGGCATCCGGGCGGTTCCTTACCACGCCGGGATGGACTCCACCGAGCGGTCGCGGGCTCAGGAGGCGTTCCGGCGGGACGACGTGGACGTGGTGGTCGCGACGGTGGCCTTCGGGATGGGCATCGATAAGCCCAATATCCGCTACGTCATCCACCGCGACATGCCGAAGAGCCTGGAGGGATACTACCAGGAGATCGGGCGCGCGGGGCGCGACGGCGTGGCGAGCGACTGCATCCTGTTCTACTCGTGGTCGGAGGTCCTCAGCTACGAACGCTTCCTGGACGGCGTCGAAGACGCCGCGTTGAAGGCCCGCGCGCGGGAACAGACGCGCGAGATGTTCGCCTGGGCCGACCGGCGCGCGTGCCGCCACCGCAGCCTCGTGGCGTACCTGGGAGAAACCATCGCGGCGTGCAAGATCGCGTGCGACGTCTGCCTCGACGTCGACCTGTTGGCCGCGCCGCAGGCCCGGATCGCGCCGACCCCCGCTTCGCGGCGCGGGCCGCGCCGTCCCGTCGACGTCGACACGGCGGACGGCAGCCTGCTCGCGCGATTGAAGTCCCTGCGCAAACAGCTCGCGGATGGCCGCGGGATCCCCGCGTACCTGGTGTTCTCCGACGCCGTCCTCATGCAGATGGTCGAGCACCGCCCGCTGACCGAGTCCGAGTTACTGGCGATCAGCGGCGTGGGTCCCAAGAAGCTCTCTCAGTACGGCGCGGTCTTTCTGGCGCTGCTTCGCGACGCATCCTGACGCCTCCCATCCGAGCTTGCTAAGCGCACCCTGCACCGCGCCAGCGGCGCGGAATGCAATCGTCTTTGCTCCCAGGTGACGAAGTACCGCAGGGCCTGCCTTCCCGGCCCGAGGCTGCGAGACGGTACCGCCTCTTCCGGTTGACATCCCCAGACACCTCTCCTAAAATGATCCCCGCGATCCGCGCTGGGATACGGGTCAGACGACGGACCCTCTCACGCGCTCGCGCACGCTCGAAAAGGGGGAATCGGTTATGGCGGAACCGGCACGGCGCCTCAAGAACGCGGAGACCCAACGCCTCGAATCAGCGGAGGCGGCGCAGTGCTACTCCCCCGGCCTCGCGGGAATCCCCGCCGCTCGATCCAAGATCAGTTACCTCGACGGACAGAAGGGGTTGTTGGCGTATCGCGGGATCCGCATCGACGACCTGGCTCAGCGAAGCACGTTCATCGAAACCGCCTACCTTCTCATCTTCGGCGACCTCCCCGACCGCGCGGCGCTGGAGAAGTTCAACGCCGATCTCACCGCGCACCGCCAGATCAAGTTCCGCATCACCGACCTGATGAAGTGTCTCCCCGAGGGCGGCCATCCGATGGACGCCCTCCAGGCCGCGGTCGCGGCGCTGGGGATGTTCTATCCGGCGAAAAACGTCAAAGACCGCGAGGTGCAGTACAGCTCGGTGGTGCGGCTCTTGGCAAAGCTCCCGACAATCGTGGCGGCCTACGCCCGGATGCGCCGCGGCGACAACCCGATTCCGCCGCAGGATGACCTCGACCACACCGCCAATTTTCTCTACATGCTGACGGGAAAGGCGCCGGACCCGCTGATCGCCAAGGTCCTGGACGTCTGCATGATCCTGCATGCCGAGCACACGATGAACGCCTCCACGTTCAGCGGACTGGTGACGGCCTCCACGCTGGCGGACGCCTACACGGTGGTGTCGTCCGCGATCGGAACCTTGATGGGCCCGCTCCACGGGGGCGCGAACGAAGAGGTGCTGCTGATGCTCCGCGAGATCGGAGCCTCCGCCAACGTGCGCGCCTACATGGAGCGCCAGTTGACCGCGGGGGCCAAGATCATGGGCCTGGGGCACCGGGAATACAAGGTCAAGGATCCCCGAGCGGTGATTTTGCAATCGCTCGCTAAGGAGCTGTTCGCCCGCTACGGCAAATCGCCCTTGTACGAGGTGGCGGAGGCGGTCGAGCGCGAAGCGCTCACGCGCTTGGCGCCGAAGGGCGTCTATCCCAACGTGGATTTCTATTCGGGGATCGTGTATCAGAAAATGGGGATCGAGCCCGATTTCTTCACCCCCGTCTTCGCCATGGCCCGCGTCGCAGGATGGCTGGCGCACTGGGTCGAACAAATCCAGGACAATCACATCTTCCGACCAACGGAGATTTACGAAGGGGTCCACGACCGGGCATACCGGCCGATCGAACAACGGGGCCCCTGAAACTACCGTCCGCTTGGCGGGGTGCTCAGCACGCTCGGGAGGGAGAAACGATGCCGAAGAAGACGTCGCGTTCAACATCGCCGAAGAAAAAAACCGCCGCGAAGAAACCGTCCTCGTCTCGCTCGCGCTCCGCGTCACGCATGAGAACCAAACCGAAGGCCCGTTCCCGCGCGTCCGCCAAGTCCAAGACACGGACCGCGCGACCAGCCAAAAGAACGGCCGCGGTGAAAGCCAAGACCAAGAAGACCACGACCAGAAAAGCCACGGCCAAGAAAGCGACCGCCAAGAAGGCCACGGCTCGGAAGGCGACCAAGAAAACGACCGCCAAAAGGACGACGACCATCCAACCGCGGAAAGCCGCGACGGGAGCCAGGAGACGTCCGGCCGTGACGCGGCCCGTCGTCGCACCGGTGCCGGCACCGGTCGTACCGCCCAACGAACTCAAGATCGGCGTCGTCACGCATTATTACTCCCACCTCAGCGTGGCCGTCCTCTCGCTGACCGATCGCCCGATGCAGCTCGGCAACCGGATCCGTCTCAAGGGGCACACCACCGATTTCTACCAAACCGTCGCCTCGATGGAAGTCGAGCATCAACCCGTCTCACGGGCGGAGACGGGACAAACCGTGGGGCTCAAAGTCAGCGATCATGCACGCGAGCATGACGCGGTCTACCTCGTCACTTAAGCAGGCTGCTGAAAAAGTCCATCTGCTGCGTTGTCGGTCGGTCTTGCGTGCTCACGTACGCCACAGTACGCTCCGCGCGCAAGACCTCTCTCCGCCTTGCAGCTGGCGCTTTTTGAGCAGCCTGCTGGCTTGACCAAGCCTTCAGCCCCAAGCTAGATTTCCCCGTCGGAGCCTGTTCAGGAATGGTCAGATGCAAGGCGGAGCGAGCACCGGACCGGAGCGTACTGGGTCGTACGTGAGGACCGGAAGCGCAGCGACAACGCAGCAGATGGCCGTTCCTGGACAGGCTAACGCTTGGCGGTGACGAAGGCGGTGAGACGGGCCAGCTCCTCGGCCGAGAGTCGTCCCCATTGGACGCCGTAGACCGGACCAACCTCCCGCGGATACCGGATCGTAAAAACATTTCTGACTGCGCCGGACGTCAGGATGGGTTTGCCGTCACCCAGGGTCAGTTCGAGCCGGGGAACCGTGTACCCCACCGCCATCGCCTCGATGTCCGGTGAGGAAAACGACGCCCCGCCTCGACTGAGGTTGTGCAACTCCACCTCGATCCAGGGGCCGGTCACCGTCATCGCCACCCGGAGCCGCGTGGTCGGAGACGGCGTGACGCGCCCATGGGCCCGTCGTTCCACGGTATGAATCTCGGTCGGATAACGGGTCACGAAGACCGGAAAGATGTCTTCGGCTTGTCGAACGACGGGCACGGCGAATTCGTACAGGGCCCGTTCCACGACGACCCGGACTCTCACCACGGACGCCGTTTGCGGCGCGTCGCCCGACGTCACTTCGAACGCCAGTCCTTCGGCGTCTCCCAGCCGCCGGCGGCCCAGGAGGCGGCCCGCGCACCCCGCTCCTCCTCCGTCAAACAACAGATCCAACGGCAGTTTTTGGGCCGTCACCTTTCCTAGGATCGTCGGCCTGGCGTCATCCATCTCGCCTCCCTCCGGTGGCGCGTCACCCCGTCAGGATTTTCGTCCGACGGTGGTCGCTCAACTCGAACAGCGGACTCTCGTAGCCGCCGCGATCCAGAATCTCGCGAAGGGTCGGCACCCGATCGAGGATGGGCCCGTCTTTGGGGCGCCACGCCGGGGTGCACCGGCGGTTCGCCTCGGCCAGCCATTCGGCAAGCGGTCGGGCCACGGCGCCACGATCGGTCTCAAAGGCCAATCGGCAGGGAATGATCCGTTGGCACGACGTTTCAGCGAACAGCAGCGCCTTGAGATCCGACGTGGTGACCGTCTTGGGCGCATCGACGAGCACGTGGACCCGCGCCTCGGTGGACAGATCCTCCAATTGGATCAGCGGGACTCGGCCTCGCCGCGCCAACTCCCGGATTTCGGACAGTACGGTCTTGACCAGCACTCCGGGCGGGAGGCTTGAAATCGAGACGCGCGTCCTGGCCCCCTGCAGCTCGTCTTCGATCGAGGCGCGCACGACCAAGGACCCGACGCCGGTGGCGTACAGCTCCCGCACAGCCTCAGCGCCCCAGATGACCGCCCCGGTCTGAAAGTCGGGACCAGGCAATACCTCCATCAGATCGTCGAGCGACTCGGCGGGATCCTGCCGGACGTGTTCGAGCGCGGTCCAGAGTTCCGACAGGTTGTGCGGCGGGATCAGGGCGTCGCCGTCGTCGCTGCCGTTCAGCAATCCGATCGGCAAGAGCGGAGCGCGGTCCAACGGGATCAACGTGTGCGCGAGCTTCGACACGCGCACGCCGACCAGATCGGGCCCCCCGGGGTCGTCATCGTGGTGATCGCCGATCATCCCGGAGAGATCGAGCAACGGGTAACGCGCGCGCCACGGTTGCCCGAGTTTGAGCAGCGTGCGGTAGGCGTCCCCCACGGTGCCCGGCGGGTAGACCCGCCGGGTGTGCGCCGCGATCTCCTCGCACGCCCGCTCGACGTCATCGGCATCCAGACCGAGGTCTCGCGTGCCATAGAGCGAGAGCACCGATTTGGCATCGGTGGCGTGGTGGGGCTCATCCAGCAACTCGTGCACGATGTGCAGCACGCGCCGAACCGTGGGGGAGCAGCCGTCGAGGAGGTCGATCGGCGGCGCCGTGGCCCGCAAGGGATCATAGGGCGCGAGCGTCATACCCCGCCCGTTTCACGGCGGCAACCAGCGCGGCCACATCGGCCCTGACGTCGTACAGCACCGACGCCATCGCGTCTTCCACCGACACCTCGGCGTCGACCACCCCTTCCACGGCGTTCAGCGCGCTGGTCACGGCGACGCTGTTATCGTCCGTCAGGCCTTCGATCTTTAAGAACGCTCGCACACCGCACCGGCCCCGGCTTCGGGATTCGAAGAGTTACTATAGTCAAACCAGGTAGGCTCACGCAAGCGGATTTCGCGGCGCGGGGGCTGGACTCGCCGGACGATTGCGCCGTACAATCCGGAGCCGATGTTGACGCGCCTGCGAGACGAAATCATTGCCTGCACCCGCTGTCCCCGTCTCGTCGCCCACCGCGAGCGTACGGCGAGCGAAAAGCGCCGGCAGTACCGAGACGAGACGTATTGGGGGCGGCCGCTGCCCGGCTTCGGCGATCCCCGAGCGCGGCTGGTGATCGTCGGCCTCGCTCCCGCCGCCCACGGAGGCAATCGCACGGGCCGCATGTTCACCGGCGACTCCAGCGGCGAGTGGCTGGCGCGCGCGTTGTATCACAACGGCTTCTCCAACCAGCCGCTCTCCGCGCACCGCGACGACGGTCTGGTACTGCACGACGCTTACATTACCGCGGCAGTGCGGTGCGCGCCACCCGAGAACAAGCCCAGCAGCGAGGAATTGGCCGCGTGCCGTCCGTACCTTCTGCGGGAACTGGCGTCGTTGCCCAAGTGGTGCGTCGTGGTCGCCCTCGGCAGGATCGCATTCGACGCCTACCTCGCCTCGCGTGCCGATACCGGACTCCCGATTCCAACACCTCGTCCCCTGTTCTCTCATGGGGCCCGACATCCCCTGTCGGATGGCGTCACGCTCATCGCGTCGTATCATCCCAGTCGGCAAAACACCCAGACGGGTCGCCTGACGGCGCCCATGCTCACTGCGATTTTCAAATCGGCCCGTCGAATCATCGACACATCGAGGAGGGAGACATGAACAAGAATCACATCCGCCGCGTCGCCACGATGCTCACCACTTTGGTCCTGGCAGTCGGGATTTCATCGCTCTGGGCCGCCGGGATGCAGCGCCTACCGTTGACGCCCGGTCCTGACGGAGGGGGAGCCAAAGGCGAAGCGACGATCATCGACAAAGACGCGGCGACCAAGGAGATCATCGTCGCGGCGGGGGGCCTGAAGCCACACGCGACCTATACGGTTTGGGTCGTCAACACGAAACCCAAGATGGAGATGGCCGGCGTGGGAACCGGCGACTACGCGTTCAAGAGCGACGCCGGGGGCCGGGGCCAGTTCATCGGGGCCTTTCCCGCCGCGGACCTCGCCAAATGGCGCGTGCTGGAAGTCGCCCACCATCCAGACGGTAACCCGAAAAACATGAAGAACATGAAAGTGGTCCTCTCGGGCGAGTTGAACCAGTGATGGCCCACCCCGCTCGCATCGCCTCAGGATAATTCAACAGCCCCGCTCGGACGATTGCGGGACGGCTGGATCGGGACAAGCGCCAAGGATGGCCAGAGTGTTGCCGCCCACGCTCGACGAAGAGTGGCTGGAAGCCGATGGGCTCGGGGGATTCGCATCCGGCACGACGTCCGGTATCAGGACGCGGCGTTACCACGCGCTGCTATTGGCCGCGACGACCCCGCCGACCGGCCGGGTCGTGCTCGTGAACGGCTGGGACGTCTGGATCGAGACGCCGATCGGCGCGTATCCTCTCTCCACCCACCGGTACGCGCCCGACGTGTTGCATCCGGACGGTCGAACGCGGATCGCGTGGTTCGCTCCGGAGCCCTGGCCACGCTGGTGCTACCGACTCGAAGACGGCGCGGAGATCGAGCAGGAGCTGTTCGTACGCCATGGAGCGCCCGTTGCGGCCCTCTCCTGGCGGCTGCGCGGCCGACGACGCGGCGTCACGCTGTGGATGCGGCCCCTGCTGTCCGGCCGCGACTACCACGCCCTGCACCACGAAAATCCCGTCTTTCGGTTCGACGCGGACCAACGGAACGGCCGCATCACGTGGCGACCCTACCCTGGACTGCCCGGAATCGTCGCGGCGACGAACGGGACGTACATTCATCAACCGGATTGGTACCGCCGGATTCTCTACCGCGACGAACAAGCGCGCGGCCTCGACTGCATCGAGGACCTCGCCTCGCCGGGCGTCTTTCGCTGGGACCTCTCGCGGGAACCCGCCGTGTGGATGGTGGGGACGGACGACCAGGCGCACGCGGCGTTTCGTGTCGAGGAGTCGCCGCTGCGGACCTGGACGGCCCTTCGCACCGCCGAGCGGCGGCGCCGCGCCGCGTTTCCCTCGCGTCTGCATCGCGCGGCGGACGCCTACCTCGTCCGCCGCGGCAAGGGTCGCACGATCGTCGCCGGCTATCCGTGGTTCACCGACTGGGGGCGCGATACCTTCATTGCGATCCGGGGCCTCTGCCTGGCCACCGGCCGGGTGGACGAGGCGCGCGAGATCCTGGTCGAGTGGGCGGGAGCGCTGTCCGAGGGAATGCTCCCGAATCGGTTTCCGGACCGAGGTCAAGCGCCCGAGTTCAACTCGGTCGATGCGTCGCTCTGGTACATCATCGCGGTCGACGCGTATTGGCGGGCGATGGGGGCGCTCGGCCGGCGCGGGACGCCCCGCGATCGGGCCATCCTCAAGGAGGCGATCGAGCACATCCTCGTGGGATATACCGCCGGCACGCGTTACGGCATTCGTCTGGACGAGGGCGGCTTATTGACGGCGGGGATTCCGGGCGTGGCGCTGACCTGGATGGACGCCATGGTTGACGGCCGGCCGGTCACGCCCCGTATCGGCAAGCCGGTCGAGGTCAACGCGCTGTGGCTCAACGCGCTGACCATCGGCGGTCGGTTCTCGTCCCGGTGGCGACGCGGCCTCGCCCGGGGGATCGAGTCTTTTCGCGTCCGGTTCTGGAACGGCGACGGGGACTGTCTGCACGACGTCGTCGATCCCGATCATCGCGGCGGAACCGCCGACCCGACCTGTCGTCCCAACCAGATCTTCGCGGTCGGCGGACTCCCGCTCGTTCTGCTCGACCCCGATCGCGCGCGGCGGGTCGTCCACGCGGTGGAGGAACGTCTCTGGACTCCGATGGGTCTGCGGTCGTTGGCCCCCGGCGAGCCGGGCTACGCGCCCCGCATGGAGGGCGGCGCGGCCGAGCGGGATGCCGCGTACCACCAGGGCACGGTCTGGCCGTGGCTGATCGGCCCGTTTGTCGAGGCCTGGGTCCGCATCCGGGGCAACACGGCTCGGGCGCGACGGGAAGCCCGCACGCGGTTTCTCGTCCCGCTGCTCCGCCACCTCGATGAGGGCGGACTCGGCCACATCACCGAGGTCGCCGACGGCGACCCGCCTCATACACCCCGAGGGTGCCCGTTTCAGGCGTGGTCCCTGGGAGAAGTCCTCCGACTCGCCATGGTCGTGCTGGCTCAGCCGGCCCGGCGCCCTCCGCCGGAGCGCTAGACATGCGGTCGTCCATTCCCAAGAACCCTCGCGGCGCCGAAGCCAAACGCCTGGAGAACGACGCCCGGCGAACCGCCAATTGGAAGCGCTGGGGCCCCTATCTCGCCGAGCGCGCCTGGGGCACGGTCCGGGAAGATTACAGCGCCTACGGACTGTTCTGGGACGACCTCCCTCACGACCACGCGCGCTCCCGCGCCTACCGATGGACCGAGGACGGCCTCGCCGGGCTGTGCGACCGCCACCAGTACATCTGTTTCGCCCCGGCGCTCTGGAACGAACGCGATCCCATCCTGAAGGAGCGGCTCTTCGGCCTGACCAGTCATGAGGGCAACCACGGCGAGGACGTCAAGGAATACTATTTTTATCTCGATTCGACGCCGACCCATTCCTACATGCGGTCGCTCTACAAATACCCGCAGGCGGCTTTTCCCTATGCCCGGCTTGTCGAGGAAAATCGCCGCCGCGGACGAGGCCATCCCGAGTTCGAGCTGCTGGAGACCGGCGTCTTCGACGGGGACCGGTACTTCGACGTGTTCATCGAGTACGCCAAGGCCGCGCCCGACGACATCCTGATCCGGTTCCACGTCGTCAATCGGGGACCAGAGGCCGCCTCCCTGCACCTGTTGCCGACCGTCTGGTTCCGCAACACCTGGGCCTGGGGGCTCGACGCCCGCCTGCCGCGCCTCCGCAAGGAGGACGGCCACTCCAAGGTCCAGGTCATCGCGCTCAACCATCACTATTACGAACGACGGTGGCTCGTCTGTGAAGGGGGGCCCGAGCTGTTGTTCACCGAAAACAACACCAATCACCGACGCCTCTTCGGCGCGGAGAATCTCTCGCCCCACGTGAAGGACGGCATCAACGACGCGATCGTCCACGGCCGCCGAGACGCCGTCAATCCGCGTCCGGTCGGAACGAAGGCGTCGGCCCACTACGCGCTCACGCTCGGCCCCGGCGCGTCCGCCACCGTCCGGCTTCGACTCACCGACCAGGACCCGGCCGGCGGCGAGCCCCTCTTCGGCCAGGCCTTCGAGCGGATCATCCGGACGCGGCAGCGCGAAGCGGACGAGTTCTACGCCGGGATCATTCCCGCCGGCGCGTCCGATGACGCCGGCAACGTGATGCGGCAAGCGTTCGCCGGGCTGCTGTGGAGCAAGCAGTTTTACTCCTACGACGTGAGCCGGTGGCTCCAGGGCGACCCGACGGGACCGGACCCTCCGCGCGAGCGCCTGTTCGGCCGCAACCGCGAATGGACGCACCTTCAGAACACCGACGTCGTCTCGATGCCGGACAAATGGGAGTACCCCTGGTACGCCGCGTGGGACCTCGCCTTCCATTGCATCCCGCTGGCCCTGGTGGACCCTCACTTCGCCAAGGAACAGCTCGTCCTGTTTCTGCGCGAGTGGTACATGCATCCCAACGGACAGTTGCCGGCCTACGAAGGGGCCTTGGGCGACGTCAATCCGCCGGTGCACGCGTGGGCCGCCTGGCGGGTCTATAAGATCGAGGAGAAGCGTTGGGGCCGGGCGGATCGCCGGTTCTTGGAGCGCGTCTTTCACAAACTCCTGCTGAACTTCACCTGGTGGGTCAATCGCAAGGACACCGCAGGCCGGAACATCTTCCAGGGCGGATTCTTGGGACTGGACAACATCGGCGTCTTCGACCGCAGCGTGTCGCTGCCGAGCGGCGGACACATCGAACAATCGGACGCGACGAGCTGGATGGGGATGTACTGTCTGAACATGCTGACCATCGCCCTGGAGCTCGCCAGGGAAAATCCCGCCTATGAAGACGTGGCCACGAAGTTCTTCGAACATTTCGTCTACATCTGCCGCGCGATGAACAACCTGGGCGGCGCGGGCGTCGGGCTCTGGGACCCGGAGGATCAATTTTATTACGACGTGCTCGACGAACCCGGCCGCCGGCCGTTCCCGCTCAAGGTCCACTCGATGGTCGGCTTGATTCCACTCTTCGCGGTGGAGACCCTGGAGTCCGAGACGATCGATGCCCTGCCCGGGTTCAAGCGCCGCATGCAGTGGTTCATCGAACACCGGCCCGAGCTGGCCAACCACGTGGAAACGCGAACGACCGGAGACGGGCACGTGCAGCGCTTCTTGTCCCTGGTCAACCGCCACCGCTTGCGACACGTGCTGCGCACGATGCTGGACGAGCGGGAATTTCTCTCGCCCCACGGCGTGCGCTCGTTATCGGCGTATCATCGCGATCGTCCTTACACGTTGGTCTTCGACGGGACCGAGCACCGCGTCGATTACGATCCGGCGGAGTCTCGATCCGGAATGTTCGGCGGCAATTCCAACTGGCGGGGTCCGGTGTGGTTCCCGGTGAACTATCTCCTCATCGAGTCGCTCCAGAAATTCCACTACTACCTGGGCGACGACTACACCGTCGAGTGCCCCGCGGGCTCGGGAAACGTGATGACCCTCCGTGAGGTCGCCGAGGAGTTGTCACGGCGACTGACGAGGATCTTCCTGCGGGGCTCCGACGGCCGGCGCCCGGTGTACGGGAACCAGGACACGTTTCAGGGCGATCCCCACTGGCGCGACCTCGTGCAGTTTTACGAGTATTTTCACGGCGACAACGGCGCCGGCCTCGGAGCGAGCCATCAGACGGGCTGGACCGGCCTCATCGCCAAGCTCCTCCAGCAGCTCGGCGACTGACCTAGAACCTGCTAGTAAGGCGATCGACTACAAGAGAAACACGACGGATGCTAATGATTAGAACCAAGCGCGTATTCCAGCGACGACCGAAGAAGCGCTCGCATCGCCGTCTCGGGTCCACGAGCGATCCGCCGTCTCGCCCAGCAACCGCGTCACGGACACGCCCACGTACGGGGCGAATTCACGCCGTATCTCATAACGAACGCGCAAACCGAACTCGACGCTGTTGACACCGCTGCCGAGGCCGAGTTCGTCCACGCGCTGCGCCGCGAGGTTGGTCTCAAAACGGGGTTGCACAATGACGCGCTGCGTGAAGAGCACATCGTATTTCGCCTCGAGGCGAGCCGACAGGTCGCCTCGGTCACTGATGAAGGCCGTCGCATCGATGTCGAACCAATACGGCGCGAACCCCTGGGCGCCGATCACCGCAAAGCCGCGAGAGGGATTTGGCCTGGGATCATACCGCAATCCGGCCTGGAGATCCCAAAACTTGGCGATCGCTCGGCTGTAAAGGACCTGGATTTCAGCCGCTCCCATAGGACCGCGACGTAATGTCTCGCCCTCGGTCTTAATCCAGAGTTTTCTGTCATCTCGACCGATCCATCCCTGAGCATCCCACAGAAACTTGTCTTCACCCCGCTCCCAACGGGATTCGAACCGATCGGCTAGCACGAACGCGTGGACCGCGTTATCCACCACCGGCACGCCAATCTCCTCCGCTGCGACGGATTCCGGATTGACGTGCGCGAGAGTCACCATCACGGCAAGCGAGATCATCAGTATCCACCGGACGCATCTTGGCTCTGCCCGCCTCATTTGGCGTCCGTTCGCGGTTGATTCACCACAACCTTGCGGAACATCCCGCTCTCCATGTGATAGAGCAGGTGGCAGTGAAAGGCCCACTGGCCGGTCGCGTCGGCCGTGATCAGAAGCGAGACCCGTTCGGACGGCTTCACATTGATGGTATGTTTGCGCGGATTGTGAGCGCCCGAACCGTTCTCCAACTCAAAGAACACGCCGTGCAGATGGATCGGATGCTCCATCATGGTGTCGTTGATCAGCGTCAGGCGAAGCCGTTCTCCATATCGAAAGTCTAGCGTGGGAGACTCCGAAAACTTTCCCCCATCGAACGACCAGATGTACCGATTCATGTTGCCGGTGAGGTGCACCTCAATCTCGCGTTCGGGAGGCCTTTGATCGTCAGCGGGCTCCGCGCTTCGTAGATCGGCATACGTGAGCACCCGTCGATCGGCGGTATCGAGTCCAATCCCTGGGTTGCTGAGGCGGCTGCTCGACTTCATCGCGTCCATCGCCACACCCGCCATCCCGCCCTCATGGCCGGAGGCCATACCGCTGTGTTCCATGTTCTCCATCTGTTCTATGCCGTCGTCCCCGGACTTCATAGTGTCGTGCCCCATGCCCATGTCGGCCATCGTGCGCACCGGCCGCGGCCGCAGCGCCGGGACCGGGGCAGACATCCCCTCACGCAACGCTAAGGTGCCGCGCGCGTAACCGCTCCGGTCCATCGTCTCGGCGAAAATCGTATACACGCCCTCGTCCCCGGGTTCGACGATCACGTCATACGTTTCGGCGGTCGCGATCCGAAACTCGTCGACGGTCACCGGCTGGATATCTTGGCCGTCCGTCTGGACGACGGTCATCGCAAGCCCGGGGATACGGACATCGAAGTACGTCATCGCCGAGCCATTGATGAATCGCAACCGCACGCGCTCCCCAGGACGATACAGCGCCGTCCAATTGCGGTTCGGAGGGTGACCATTGAGCAGATAGGTATAGGTCGCGCCGGTCACATCGGCAATATCCGTGGGGTTCATGCGCATACGCCCCCATGCCAGACGGTCGTCGATTGCGGCGCGCCATCCCATCTCCGAGGCATCGCGGAACAGATCGGAGACAGTACGCCGATTGGTGTTGTAATAATCATTTTGTTTTTTGAGCTTGGCAAACACGCGGTGCGGGTCCTCGTCGGTCCAGTCCGAGAGCATGACGACATACTCCCGATCGACCCGCTCGGGCTTTGGGTGACGAGGCTCGATCACCAACGGGCCGTACACCCCCGATTGCTCCTGGAAGCCGGAGTGACTGTGGTACCAGTAGGTGCCGCTCTGCTTGACCGTAAACCGGTACGTGAACGTCTCGCCGGGCGCAATTCCGGCGAAGCTCACGCCGGGCACCCCGTCCATGGTGAAGGGCAGGATGATCCCGTGCCAATGGATGGACGTGGATTCCTGGAGATGGTTGGTCACGCGAATCGTGACCTCCTCGCCCTCACGCCATCGCAATAAAGGGCCTGGTATCGAGCCGTTGATCGTCGTTGCCGGTCGATCGCGACCCGTCATATTGACGGAGGTCTCCTCAATCACCAGGTCGTATTGATCAGCAAAAGACGAAGTCGTAAAACCCAGGACAATCAAATATCCCACCACGTGAATGAACTTAGACATGCAGCACTCCCTCTCGACTACAGGAGGTTCCACAGTTGGAACGCGCGTATGCTCGTCGAGCACCACCCTCACGAACGTTCCGTTGAACCTAGAGTTGCGGGGCGGAGACGAGTTTAGAGGCGGTACTGCCGGTGCAGAGTATAGAGGGAGAGAGATTGATCCTTGAGACCGCGTTCCTCGCGGAACGGGCGGACCCTTTGGGGGTTCACCGGGACCGAGTCGAAATTAGCAGGGACCGGGATGGCTGCCGTGACTGGTTGGATGGTTTCGCGATCCGAAGCACCCCGAACGATGGTGATGGCTTCAACACACGATGGATGCGACTCGATGGATTGATGCAGATATGAGTCAAAACAGCAGGGATCCAGATCGTTGGCATGCGACGCAGGTGTGTATGGCTCCACAACGTCCGTTCCCTGCGCATGCAGGCATGGCGCCAGGATCAACACCGCCAGCAGGGTCAGGATCCCAAGTGCTGATGACCGATAATATGTTGATCGCAACCTGGGGTCTCCCTTCATCGCCAGCGTGTAACCCTACTCGACGAGCGACTGGAAGTCAACGCGCGGTATCACCAACGACTCCGTCAGCAGTTCCTCCGCTCTTCAGCTTTCAGTGAGCGCTCCATTCAGGTATCCATCCCCTCGGTATGGTGCGCTGACGGGCCGGACCCGGGCAGCGACCGCCCCCGCCACCACGTGTAGATCGCAGGAATCACGATCAAGGTCAGCAACGTGGCCGTCACCATGCCGCCGATCATCGGCGCGACGTTGAACAAGTCGCTCGACTTTGCTACTCTGCGGCGCCATGAACATCCCGCGTGGGCTCTGGGTGGGAGCGCTGGTGGTCTTTCTCGTTCGCGTCGCGTACGCGGGGCTCGTCCACGGACCGTTCCTTCTCACCCCGCTGGTGTACGCGCGTTTCCCCACGGCCATGGCTCCTGACATGAACCTGCCGGCCCTGCTCGGCGTCGAAGCGCTCATCACCGCCCTGTTCGTCGGAGCCTATCACGCCTATTTCGGGACCCGACGGCCCTCCCTCGCGGTGGCCGCCCGGTTCGGGCTGCTCCTCGGCGCCGCGGTCTACGTTCCGCAAAACCTCTTAAACCTGATTCTGTTGCAGCCGGTGCAGGTTCCGCTGGCGGTTGCGTGGGTGGGGGCCGGCCTCATCGGGGCCGTGGTGAGCGTGCTGACCTTACGGGCGGTGGTCCGCCCGCCGAACTAGAGTCGCGGGCGGCGGTCGGGCGTTACGCCGCGTTGGCGCTGGATTTGGGAAGGGTCCGGTGCCAGCTGAATTGGAAGACGCACGAACCGATCTGAATGAGATCCCCGTGCATCAAGATCGATCGCGGTAATTTCAGGTTGTTGATGTAGATCCCATTGGAACTTCCGAGGTCGCAGAGCACGAATTCGGTCGAGGTCCGCTCGATTTTGGCGTGTCGGCGGGAGACGTCCTTCGTCTCGATGACGATGTCGGAATCCGGATCACGGCCGATGAAATAAGCCTTCTCCGTCAATTGGTATTCCCGTCCCTCCAGCGGACCGCTGAGCGCCTTCAGCGTGGGCACGCCGTCCCCTTCGGTCGGGGAAGGAAGACCTACTCCAAATTGAATGGTTTTTTCCGCGTCCATCAGCCCTCCCCCGATAAACCGTCCCTTGCCCGAGCCGTACCGGCTCCTCAAAGATAATCGACTTTACGCGGCTGTCAACCTCCCCCGCGGAGAGTACCGCCGAAACCACGGACCTCTTCCCCACGCGGCAGCCGCGCCAGCTTGAGCGCGGTGCCCAAATCGCCTATCATGCGGTCTGTGCCCTCTCTCGCCACCATCACCGTTCCGGAGGTCCAGAAACTCGCCGCGCCCGACGTGTTCGGCCGTGGCGTTCAGTACCACCGCGGCCGCGCCGTGATGGAGCTGGTGCCGACCGAGAGCGGGACGCTCTGGGCGCGCGTGCGCGGCAGCGCGCCGGCCCCGTACGCGGTGACCATCTCGCCGGTTGGACCCACCGGGCTGCTTTGGGAGTGCACGTGCCCATTCGCCAAGGAGCACAACGATCCGTGCAAACACGTGGTGGCCGTGCTGCTGACGTGGATGGAACGGCGCGACCGCCTCGCCCGACGCCGTCCCGCGATCGCCGTGCCGGATCGGCGACCGTGGAGACCGACCGGGGCGCCGGGTTTCACCGCCCCGCCTGCGCGCGCGCACCCCCTTGCCTCACTCATCGACCCCTCGTCGTGGACCGATCTGCGCGTGGACCGCATCGATCATCCCGATGGCCCGCCCCAGTTGGAGATCCGGTTCAGATCACCCGGGTCTGAGGATGACGGCGTGGTCGTGCTTTCGGCGGGTAAGACGCCCGAGGCCCTGGAAACCCTCCGAGGTCGCGGGGCGTGGTCCGAGCGCGCGCAGGCGATCAAGCTCTACCGGACGCCGCTCATCCCGGAGCTGGCCGCCGCGTACGACGCCGACGGCCGCCTCGTTCTCACCCCCTCGTTCCGGCACCCCTCGCGCACGGGCCGCGCGCCGACCGGGCGCGTAGATCAGATCAATCCGTTCTGGGTGTGGTCCGACGGAGCGTTGTATCGTATCAACCCGGTTCCCGAAGCGTTCCGACCGTATTTCCGTCGCCAGGAGCCCACGATCATCGAGGGCGAGGCGATCCGCCGGTTCTTGAAAGAGGACGCCCCGAGGATGGCCGACCACGGTCGTTATCGGCCATCTCCCGAAGTGGCGGGAAGCCGGCTTCTTCAGGCCCCCACGCTCCACGCCGTCGCCGTCGAAGGTAAGAATCGCGACTGGCTCTGGCTCGACCCGGTCTATACCGCGGAGGATCACACCTTCACGGTCAAAGAGCTCGTGCGCGCCGCCGAGGCCAGGACACCCGTCCGGCGCGGCAACGATTGGATCACGGTCCCGTCGACACTCTTGACGGCATTCCAAGAAGCCGGAGGGCGCATCGAAGGCGGCCGCGTGGCGATGCCGCGACTGGCGTACCTGCGCCGTCGGGCCGAGTGGGACGACGACATCGAGGTGACGCGCGACGACACGGTCACGCGCTTCGAAGCGGATCTGGACCGCATCAGCCCGCCCCAGCCGGCGCCGGACCCGCCGGACCTCAAGGGCGCGCTGCGACCGTACCAGAAAACCGGCTACGACTGGCTGTGGTTTCTCCACACCAGCGGCTTTCACGGCATCTTGGCCGACGAGATGGGACTGGGAAAAACCCACCAGACGATGGCCCTCTTGCTCGCCGCCGCGCGCGAGGACCCCGATCGCCCTTCGCTCGTCGTCTGCCCCACGTCGGTCCTCGATCACTGGGAGGACAAAGTCAGGGAACACGCGCCCACACTCGCACCGCTGCGGTATCACGGGTTCACGCGCGAGGCGCTGGCCGGGAGGACGCTCCCGCCGGTCATCTTGACCACGTATGCGCTGCTTGCGCGCGAGGCCGCGGTCTTCAAGGCCGTGGAATGGAACTACGTCGTCCTGGACGAAGCACAGAAAATCAAGAACCCCGCCACCCAAACCGCCAGGACCGCCAAAGCCCTCTCGGCCCGTCACCGTTTGGCGCTCACCGGCACGCCGATCGAGAACCGGCTTGCCGAATTGTGGTCGATCATGGATTTCCTGCTCCCGGGCTATCTCGGAAGCCTCAAGGCCTTTCGTCGAGAGTTTGAAACCCCGATCGTCAAAGGAGCAGACCGCGGGAGGGAAACCGCGCTCAAACGCGCGATCCACCCGTTCAAGCTGCGCCGTCTGAAAACCGACGTCTTGAAGGATCTCCCGCCCAAGGTCGAGGACATCCGCCACTGCCGTCTCTCCCCCGAGCAAGCCGCGGCCTACCGCGCGCTGGTCGACCACGACGGTCGCCAGTTGGCCGACGACCTCCGCCGTGACAAGGGACCGATCCCCTACATCCACATCTTCAGCCTGCTCTCACGCCTCAAGCGGCTCTGCGACCACCCCGCCCTGGTCATCAAGGGCGCGAAGGGGCGCGCAATGGCCTCGGGCAAGTTCGATCTCTTCACCGAGTTGATGGAGGAGGCGCTCGACGGCGGCGAGAAGGTCGTCGTCTTCTCGCAATACCTGGAGATGATCGACCTCATCACGGCGTGGCTCGATCGGTACGGCGCGGCCTGGGTCTCGCTGCGCGGCGACACGAAAAACCGCCGCGCCGTGGTCAAGGCCTTTCAGACCGATCCGGAGTGCCGCGTCTTCGTGGGCAGCCTGTTGGCGGGCGGTTTGGGGATCGACCTGACCGCGGGCTCGGTCGTGATCCACTACGACCGGTGGTGGAACGCCGCGCGCGAAAACCAGGCCACCGACCGCGTCCACCGCATCGGCCAGACGCGCGGCGTCCAGGTCATCAAACTCATCACCCGCGGCACGCTCGAAGAAAAAATCGACCAAATGATCCGAAAGAAGGCCGAGCTACTGGATACCCTGGTCGAAGACGACGCCGCAACCCTCAAATCCCTCTCGCGCGAGGAACTGATCGACATCCTGACAACCTCGCCGGTGGACGGCGAGCGATAGAGATCCGTCAATTGCTGGAGATCCGATCCTTTTGTTATAATCCGAGCCGCTTTCTCGGAGGACGATCCGTGGCGAAGAAAACCCGTCGGGAATACCGTTACACGGTCGAGATCCTCCCTGAGGATGATGGCGTGGGGTATTATGTCGTCGTCCCAGCACTTCCGGGGTGCTTCTCTCAGGGCAAAACCATCGAGGACGCCACGCACAATATTCGAGAAGCGATCGCGCTCCACATCGCATCGCTCAAGAATGCGGGAGAATCCATTCCATCCGAAACGCCGGAGGCTTACCGCACCATCGTTGAGATCGCCGCTTGAGCCCCACGCTCCCGCGACTGACCGCAAAACAAGGGATCTCGTTCCCTTAGCTCCAGCGGCTCTTGGGGCATGATCACCTCACGACGACGCAGATCTATTTGAATCTGTCCCCCGAGGATGTGGTGCGTGAGTTTCGGGAAAAATGGTAAAGCGGCTTTCAGCGACGCAGGAAATGACCAGGAACCTATTGGTGATTCTTTCAGTGGTTGTTGGTTTGCTTCTAGTCGTGTTAGTGGAGAAAGGTTGTTTAAACAATAATAACCCACCAGCATATATACAAGATGTTGTAGCTTATCGCGCGGGCAGCGATGGATTAGTTGTATACTTCGTGCTTGCGGATCAATCCGGGATTCCGACTTCCGCGTCGGGGTCTGTAACCCTTACCATTCGATCCGCCGGCGATGAGCTCTATCAACAGTCGTTCCCCATTACCAAGGACCAGTTTCAGGAGGCGGACATTGGGATCGCACTGTTTCAACATAAATCTCTGATCTTCACTTTTGGTCGGATACCGTACAGCGCTTTCAGACGGCTACCAACATGGCATCTTACAGGACTGCGTCCCGAAGGAGTAGTCGAGGTCGAGTTCATGCCTACGGGTTCGCTTACAGTCTTGAAGGGCGATTCTCTTACTGTAGTTTTCTAACATCCCTCTGGCGGTGCCTGTTTTAGTTGCGCCTTTGCTCGTATCTTTAAAGAGTGTCCGGGTCCCCTATTGCCCTCCTGACAGATACTTCCATGCTTCTACGATGGCGTAGAACTAAACTACTACTGTTCTCTCAAAAAGAGAGCACTTAAGCGCTTCAGCAAGCTGCTAGGCATTCCAGGAGGAATCCATGGCTTATTGGGTGGTAGGCGCAATGTTTGGCGGACAGGACGACCAGCTCGATATGTTTGTACGTCGTGGTTACTGGTATTGCTGGGATCCGGGGGATCCCAATATCCCACCAGAAGTTCAAGCACGATTTCCTCAGATTGAAGTGGAAGATCGAATAGCGGTCAAGCAACTTCTCGGGCGAGGGTCACCTGAGATAGAAATTCGAGCGCTCGGTATCGTGACCGATATCGACCTCACTGAATGGCGTGTGTACGTGAACTGGCTGCTTACTGGTCTTGAAAGACGCGTGGCGCTTCATGGCTGCGCTGCGTCTATTCACGGCCCATTCGATTATGACGATGAATGGACGCGCAGGGTTTTCTGCATCTAGAAGGCCTAACGAGTTTCTGACGCCGACCGCTCGTCGATCTTGACACCACACTTCTACACGCCTATAGCCCCGCGCGGGGGCAGATTGCTTGTCGACTTTCCTTCGATTCGATCCCGCTCTGGGTTAGCGGCCACCGTTGCACAAGCCCCCCGGCAATCACGCCGGGCCGTTTCAGCCGCGGAGAGGGGCACCCGTCACGGGTTTAATCCTCTCCCTTCTGCCCGACGAACTGGTCCTCGCGATTCCTAAACAGGATATTGAACGTCGTGAGCGTGCCGTAGATGCGCGTGATGTACTGCTGCACCTGCACCTTGTCGGCGTCCGACAGGCCTTTGTGGGCGTTGATGTGCTGCTCCAGCACGCGCAGCCGGTCGCGGAGCATCACGATCTTGTGGAAGAACGTGTCCAGGGGGATGGTCTTCGATTCGCGCTCGGGGCTGGCCGGTTTGAGCACCAACTCCCCACCCTGCCAGCGCTCGGCCAGTTCGGTCTCCGGCGCGTCCTCCGCCCGGAGGTCGTGCAGGGCAAGCTTGACGAGATCCAAGGCTACAGCCTCCGTCGCCGAGAGCAGCGCCAGTTCTTCTCGCGGGACCATGAGCTGCTGATCGTTTCTGGGGAAATACACGGCGCACTTTGCGTTCTCGCCGGGACCGAACACGGCCTCCACTCGCCCGATGCCCCAGGCTTCGTGCCGAACCAGATCCCACCTCGACAGCGTCCCCATCGATCCTCCCTTGCGTCGTCCCCTATCCACATGACGTGGACCGGCGTGACGGCTACCAGCACGTTGATTGCCGTGTCACCGTAGCACTTTCGCGCGCGGCGGTTCAAGACGAACGTCGCCGATCGTCACCGGCACACCTCCGCGCGACCTTACCACGCCCGCCAGGCACCGGCCCTCGCGACACACACCGCGGTCGCAGCGCGTTTGACTTTCTCCCAACCCCTTGGCTACGATGGCCGCCGTGGTGTGGCTCCGTGGAGGTCCGACACGCGCCCTGCGTTGATTCGCTCTTCGCTCACGCTCGCCCTATTCTGCGTGTCTACGGCGTGCACCGGTTCGCCGTGGAATAATCCGTATCCCGCGTCGGACGAGGGCCGTAATATTTTCTACTCGGCGTTCGAGGAGCGGCCCAAGCACCTCGACCCTGCCAGATCGTACAGTTCCAACGAGGCCGTCTTCACGGGGCAAATCTACGAGCCGCCGCTGCAGTATCACTTCCTCAAGCGGCCGTATGAGTTGATCCCGTTGACGGCGACCGAGGTCCCGAGGCCGGTCTATCTGGACGCCCGGCGCCAGCGGTTGCCGGATGCGGCGCCGGTGGAGAACATCGTCTACAGCCTCTACGACATTCATATCCAGCCGGGGATTCGTTACCAGCCCCACCCGGGGTTCGCCAAGGACGGGGCGGGGCGGTGGCGGTATCACGACCTCACCTCCGCGCAGATCGCCAAGGCCTACACGCTCGCCGACTTTCCCGAGACCGGCACGCGCGAACTAGTCGCGGACGACTACGTGTATCAGATCAAGCGCCTCGCCCATCCCGCGCTGCACTCGCCGATCTTCGGCCTGATGAGCGAATACATCGCCGGCCTCGCGGACTACGCGGGCGTGTTGGAGAAGGCGCTGGCCGAGCATCCCGGCTCGTACCTCGATCTGTCACAGTATCCGCTCGAAGGCGCCGTCGCGGTGGATCGTTACACGTATCGACTCACGATCAAGGGCAAGTACCCGCAAATGGTCTACTGGCTCGCGATGCCGTTCTTTGCGCCGATCCCGCCCGAGGTGGATCGGTTCTACTCGCAGGCCGGGATGGCGGACAAGAACCTCACATTGGACTGGTTTCCCGTGGGCACCGGCCCGTATATGCTCACCGTCAACAACCCCAACCGGCAGATGGTGCTGGAAAGAAACCCCAACTTCCATGACGACCGATATCCCGCCGACGGAGAGCCCGGCGACCGCTCGACCGGGATGCTCGAGGACGCGGGGAAGTCCATGCCCTTCATCGACAAAGCCGTCTACAGCTTGGAGAAGGAGACCATCCCGTACTGGAACAAGTTCCTCCAGGGGTACTACGACCTGTCGGGCATCAGTTCCGACAGTTTCGACCAGGCGGTACAGATCTCGGGTCAGGGCGAAGTGGCGCTCACCGAACAGATGGCGGCCCAGGGCATCCGCCTCGTCACCTCGGTGGAGACCTCGAGTTTTTACTTGGGATTTAACATGCTCGATCCCGTCGTCGGCGGCTATTCCGACCGCGCCCGCAAACTGCGTCAGGCCATCTCGGTTGCCTACGACGACGACGAGTACATTTCGATCTTCTTAAACGGCCGCGGGACGTCGGCGCAGGGCCCCATCCCACCGGGGATCTTCGGCTACCTCGACGGCCGCGAGGGCATCAACCCCTATGTCTACGACTGGGTCGATGGCGCATCGCGGCGCAAGTCGATCGCGGAGGCCAAGCGCTTGCTGGCGGAGGCCGGTTACCCCAACGGCCGCGATGCGACCACGGGGAAACCGTTGGTGCTCCATTTTGACGTGACGACGGGAGGGGTCGACGACAAATCCCGCCTCGACTGGGTGCGCAAGCAGTTCGCGAAGCTCGACCTCGAACTGGAAATTCGCGACACCGACTACAACCGTTTCCAGGACAAGATGCTCCGCGGCAACGCCCAGATCTTTCAGTGGGGGTGGAACGCGGACTACCCCGACCCGGAGAACTTCCTCTTTCTGCTCTACGGCCCCAACGCCAAAGTCGGCAAGAACGGCGAGAACGCGGCCAACTACGCCAACCCCGAGTTCGATCGGCTGTTCGAGAAAATGAAAAACATGGACAACGGCTCCGAGCGCCAGGCGACCATCAATCAGATGGTCGAGATCGTCCGACGCGACGCGCCGTGGGCGTTCGGCTTTCATCCCAAGCGGTTCACCTTGCACCACGAGTGGTATCGGAACGCGAAGTCCAATCTCATGGCGAACAACACGCTGAAGTACAAGCGGATCGACCCCGCCCTGCGCGCCCGGCAGCGCGCCGCGTGGAACCGTCCCAACCTCTGGCCGGTGGCGGTCGCCCTGCTCGTCCCAGTCGCCGTGGTGCTGCCCGCGGTGGTTCGTCACGTGCGGAGAAGTCGGCGAGCGGCATGACGCAGTACCTCGCCCGCCGCGTGCTGTATGCGATCCCGATCCTCATCGGGGTCAACCTGTTGACGTTCGTGCTGTTCTTCGTCGTCAACCCGCCCGACAACATGGCGCGCATCCACCTGGGCGTGAAGCGCGTCACGCAGGAGGCGATCGACAAGTGGAAGCGCGAGCGAGGGTACGACAAGCCGCTCGTGTGGAATGGGCCGGCCCAGGGGATCGGGAAGCTCACGGATACGATCTTCGTGGAGAAGTCCCTCTCGCTGTTCGTCTTTGACTTCGGCTCGGCCGACGACGGGCGCGACATCGGGTATGACATCCGCCAGCGCATGTGGCCCAGCCTCGCGATCCAGGTCCCGCAGCTCCTGGTGGCGATCTTGCTGAACATCACGTTTGCGATGACGCTCGCCTTCTTCCGCGGGACGTACCTGGATCTGTGGGGCGTCGTGCTGTGCGTGATCCTCTTGTCGATCTCCAGCCTCTTTTACATCATTGGCGGCCAATACCTGATCGGCAAGCTCCTGCGCCTTGCGCCGATCTCGGGCTACGACACGGGCCTCTTGGCCACGAAGTTTTTGATTCTCCCCGTCGTCGTGGGCGTCGTGAGCGGGATCGGCGCCAGCACGCGGTTCTATCGCACCGTGTTCCTGGAGGAAATGGGCCAGGACTACATTCGGACCGCGCGCGCCAAGGGCCTCTCCGAGGCGCGCGTGCTCTTTAAGCACGGCCTAAAAAACGCGTTGATTCCGATCTTGACGGGTGTCGTGGTGATCATCCCCGCCTTGTTCATGGGCAGCCTGATCTTGGAATCCTTCTTCGGCGTGCCGGGCCTTGGCAGCTACACGATCGACGGCATCCGTTCGCAGGACTTCGCCATCGTCCGCGCGATGGTATTTTTGGGCTCGGTGCTCTACATCGTCGGGTTGATCCTCACCGACGTGTCATACACCCTCGTCGATCCCCGCGTGCGCTTGGACTGATGCCGGTCAAGCCCGTCATCCTGTGGACCGACGTCCTGCTCTTCCTCCTTGCGGGTGTGGTGGTGGTGACCGTCCTGTATGCACGGCGCCGGGAGCACCTGCGCGCGCCATGGCGCTTCGTCCGCCGCAGCCGCCTCGGCATGGCCGCGCTGGTGATCCTCGCCGCGTACATCGCGATCGGGCTCATCGACTCCGTGCACTTCCGCCTGCCGTTGCCGAATCCCGCGGGCGCCACCACGGTCGCGGAGTACTCCACCGAGGTGGTGAGCCTGCTCGACGTCTTGATCTGGCCGCTCAAGACACGCGTCGAGAAGAGCTATTCCGCGCCGTTTGCCACACACCTGTACGCCAAGGAGACGATCGAGCGTCCCGACGGCACCCAGACGCGGGATTTCCCCAGGCTCCAATTCGGCGGGGCGCACCTTGCCGATCCCCAACATGATCGTGGCCGCGACCTCGCGTTCACGGCGGCATCCGGGTTGCTCCGGGGATTCGTCGCATGGGTGGCGCTGCTCGGAGCGATCGCCTTTGGGCTGGCCCGCCGCGACGGCGCGGGGTGGCCGGAGACGCTCGCCCGGATCCTTCGCGGGCACTCGAATACACCGTGGGCCGTGATCCTCTCCACGCTCGGCGTGCTGCTGGTCGTCGCCTTTGTCACCGGCGACCTTGCGGCGAAATACCACGTCTTCGGCACGGATAAGGTGGGGACGGACGTGCTGTACCTGTCGCTCAAAAGCATCCGCACCGGAATCGTCATCGGCACGGTCACCACGCTGATCATGTTACCCTTTGCCGTCTTGCTCGGCATCATGGCGGGGTATTTCAGGGGCTGGGTGGACGATGTGATTCAATACCTCTATACGACGCTCAGTTCGATCCCAGGCGTGTTGCTCATCGCCGCCGCGATTTTGATCCTGCAAGCCTACATGGCGACCCACCCCGACGCATTCGACACCACCGCCGTCCGGGCCGACGCACGTCTCTTGTTCCTGTGCGCGATCCTCGGCGTGACGAGTTGGACCAGCCTGTGCCGCCTGCTACGCGGGGAGACGCTCAAACTGCGCGAGGTGGAGTACGTCCAGGCTGCGCGGGCCTCTGGCGCGGGGTCGCCGACGATCATACTCCGACACTTGCTGCCGAACGTCATGCACATCGTCTTGATCACGGTCACGTTGGACTTTTCCGGTCTGGTGTTGGCCGAAGCGGTTCTCTCCTATGTGGGCGTGGGGGTGGACCCTTCCACGATCAGTTGGGGTACGATGATCAATAGCGCGCGGTTGGAAATGGCTCGTGAGCCGATGGTGTGGTGGTCGCTCGCGGCGGCGTTCGCCTTCATGTTCACCTTAGTCCTGGCGGCCAACCTCTTCTCCGACGTCGTGCGCGACGCCTTCGACCCCCGGTTGATCCGCGAACAGCCCAAGGCTTGATTGAAGCTCCCTGCAACAGTGCAGGGAGTCTTCGAAGTGTAAGGAAGTCAAGATGCACAATTTCCATTTTGCTCGCAATGCACTTTCGATCGCTCAGCGTTTTTATAATCCCATCCGTTATAATGCCGTCTGAAGGGAGAAGCGCGACGTGTCGCGCTTCTCGCAAACACAAAAGGAGGTCTCGATGAAGATTCGACCATTACATGATTGGGCCGTCGTGCGCCAATCGGCCGGCGAGGAAAAGACCGCCGGCGGGCTCTACATCCCCGACTCGGCCAAGGAGAAACCGCAAGAGGGCGAGGTGATCGCGATCGGCGAGGGCCGCTACAAGTACAAGGACGAGGACAAACCCCGGTCAAAAACCAAAAAGGACGACGAGAAGATCTTCGTGAAGACCTCGCTCAAGCCTGGGGACAAGATCCTTTACGAACGGTACGCCGGGAGCAAGGTCACGGTCAACGACGAAGAGTTCGTGATGGTCCGGGAAGAGAACGTGTTGGGAATTCTCACCTAGATCGCAGCGACCAGCTCGTAGCTCACAGGTCATGGCGTTCATTAGGAAGGCAGGTTCTCTGATGGGCTTTCCTATGAGCTGTCCGCTGTGAGCTGACGGCTATTTCGCTGATCGCTATTTCACCTGCGCCTTGAGGAATTGATAGGCGGCCACGAGCTTGCGTAGGCGCGGCTCGTGGCTGCGGTCGCCTCCGTTGGCGTCCGGGTGGAGTTCCTTCACCAGCTTTCGAAAAGCGGCCGTGACGAGCGCCGGACGTGTCCCGCTCTCGACGCCGAGGATCCGATAGGCCTCGTCCACGCTCGACACTTCAGGCGCCGACGAGCCGTCTTGGCGGCCGTTTCCTCCCTGAGAGTGGGTGAAGAACTCGAAGAGGTTGATGCGCTTGCGGCGCCGCATAGGGCGCTGGCGCAACGCGGCGTCAATTTCCTCGCAACGATCTTCCAGGATCAGGAGACGGGATTCGAATCGTTTGAGCGCCACGACGTCGGGGAGCACGTCGAAGTCGGCGACCACGCGCCCGAGCAGGGCATCCAACTCTTCCAGCGCTTCCTCGTGCTGGAAGTAGTGGTCGATCTGTTGGGCCAACAGATGATCAAGCGCGAAGTCCATGCTGCCATGGATCTTGCACTGAAGCGCCTCGATGCGATCCCGAAGCGCGTCGTGGAGGATAGAGAACCGCGAAGCGTCACCGCCGGTTGGCATCGACCACCCGCCGGCTAGAAACGTGTCCGAGTCATGGAGCGGTGGAGCCTGTTCAGGAACCTGAGCGCGCCCAAGGCGCGAGTATCACCCAGGCCGCAGGCTCCTTGCAGGTGGCGAAGCACTGGCCAGATGCAAGGCGGAATCTGCACCGCGCCAAGGGTGCGGAATGCAAACGGCCTTTTCCACCCAGATCGCGAAGTAAGGAGGCCTTGCGCGCGGAGCGTACTGAGTCGTACGTGAGCACGCAAGACCGACTGACAACGCCGCAGATGGCCATCCATGGACAGGCTCCTAGCCGGTCTCGGGCCCGTAGCTTCCGCCGTTACAATCGATGCACAGGTAGTCGCCGTCGGCGCTCTGCATCGGCTCCCCGCAGAACGGGCATTCCGGCCCGTCCCGTTTCGGAATCACGAGCGGGGGCAGTTCGAAGTCTTCCATGTCATCGGGCGCCATGGCGCTCTCCTTCACGTGCAGCCATTCTAGCAAATTCGCGACCGAGGACGAAAGGGCCCGCCTCGCGTTGACAGGCGGGGTCCTCCTCGTTATATAATCCGCGCCTGCGCATTGGGCCGAAGTGGTGGAACTGGCAGACACGCACGTTTGAGGGGCGTGTGGGGCAACCCGTGGGGGTTCAAATCCCCCCTTCGGCACCATTGCTTTACTACCACCGGTAGCGAATGGACATTGAGACTCCGCACCCTCCGGATGCGGTGCAGATTCCCCGTAACGCGGGCGCTGCCTTCCCGTGCCGAGGCTCCGGGATGACATTGACTTCCCTCTCTCTGGGTCCTTCTCCTGCTGATTTCCTCTTCAGCCGCCTCGAGCTCCCCTGGGGCGAAGCCTGGATCGTCACCGGCCCCAGCGGCGTCGTCGAACTCGACCTCCGCAATCACGCCCCTTCATCCGCCCCACACGCGCGCCTCCGCGAATCCGCCCATGCCCACCGAGCCATCCACTCGGAACTCAACGCCTACGCCCGCGGGAGGCTCACCCGCTTCTCCATGGCCTTAGACCCGCACGGCACGCCGTTTCAGCGTGCGGTCTGGCGCGCGCTGTTCGCCATCCCGTTCGGGGCGACCCGCACGTACGGAGAGATCGCAGGCGCGATCGGTCGTCCGAAGGCTGCGCGCGCGGTGGGCGCGGCCTGCCGCGCCAACCCGATCGGGCTCGTCATCCCGTGCCACCGCGTCATCGGTCATGACGGCGCGTTGACCGGGTACGCGGGGGGTCTCGACCTGAAGTCGCGGTTGTTGCGCCACGAAGCCGCGGTCGCCCCGGCAGGCTGCTGAAAAAGTCCAGCTGCTGCGTTGCTTCGCGATCTGCAAGGAAGTTGATTTCATGCGGCACCTACGGTGCAGGGCAGATTCTCGGTCGTCGGAAACCGCACCGTGTCCCGTAGGGACACGGGATGCGATCCGCGTCGAAGACGCGACCATCCGGTTCGCCGTCTTCGGCAACTCCTCACGTACGACCCAGTACGCTCCGGTTTCCTCCTCCCTGCGGCCTTGCATCTGGAACTTTTTGAGCAGCCTGCAAGCTTCACTGACTTTCTCAGCATCCTGCTAGTAGTCCCAACCATCTCCGGCGCTTGTGTTGCGCCGTCTCCCTGGTGTAGTGTTCGGCGAACGGGATCGCCATGTCCGACGAAGACCTCAGCCGCCTCCTGCGTTCCGCCAAGACCATCGCCGTGGTCGGCTGCTCGACGCAACCGGGCAAGCCCTCCCACGAGGTTCCTCGCTACTTGAAGGACCAGGGGTACCGGGTGGTCCCCGTCCATCCCTCGGCCCGCGAAATCCTCGGCGAGCGCGCCTATCCTTCGCTGGCGGACGTCCCCGGTCCGATCGACATCGTCAACGTGTTTCGGCCGGCCGAGGAAGCGCCCGCCGTGGTCGAGGCGGCCATCGCGCGCGGCGCGCGCGCCGTGTGGCTGCAACAGGGCATCAGCCATCCTGCGGCCGCGGCCAGGGCGCGTGAGGCGGGGCTGGAGATCGTCATGGATCTGTGTATCATGAAGGCCCATACACGTCTCGGTCGCTGATGGCCGCGCGCCTCGTTCTCATCGACGGTCACGGGTACATTTATCGGGCCTTCTTTGCGCTGCCGCCGCTCTCAACCTCTAAGGGCCTTCAGACCAACGCGGTGTATGGTTTTACCGCCATGCTGCTCAAGATCGTCCGTGAGCAGCAGCCGGACTACCTCGCCGTGGCGTTCGACTCGGCCGGTCCCACGCAGCGCCACGTCGAGTTTGAGGACTACAAGGCGCACCGGCCGCCGATGCCCGATCCGATGGTCCGACAACTTCCGTACATCGAGCGGATGGTCGAGGCGTTCGCGATTCCCAAGCTCATGATCGAGGGGTACGAGGCCGATGACCTGATCGGCACGATCGCCCGCCAGGCCGAGGCGCAGGGGTTGGAGGTGACCATCGTCACGGCCGACAAGGACATGCTACAACTCGTCTCGCCGGGCGTGAAGGTGCTCGACACGTTGAAGAACAAGGTCTACGGCGAGATCGAGGTACGCGAGCGCTTCGGCGTCGGCCCCGCGTTGGTGCCCGACGTCTTGGGCTTGATGGGCGATTCGACAGACAATATCCCGGGGGTGAAGGGCATCGGCGAGAAGACCGCGACGAGACTCACGAGCGAGTTCGGAAGCGTGGAGGACATTCTCCGGCGGCTGGACGAAATCCCTCAGCCCAAGGTGCGCGCCATGCTCGAAGCGCACGCGGACGAGGCGCGACGATCGCGACGGCTGGCGACGATCGCCGTGGACTGCCCCGTCACGCTCGACCTCGCCGCGTTCCACCGGCGCGAACCGGATCTGGATCGGTTGACCGCGCTGTGCCGCGAATTAGAGTTCTCGTCGTTGCTCAAAACCTTATCCCCAGCGGCTCCGACCGCAGTCGTCTCGGTCGATTCCGTGGACGCGGCGGCCTTCGCGCGCGCGGTCGCGCGGGCACGGGAGGCCGGGGCAGTCACCCTCGCCGCCGCGTGGAGCCCGGGCCGCCCCTCGGACGCCGAGCCGACGGCACTGGCCTACGCGATCCCGTCAGGCGAACGCGGCGTCGTCGCCGTCGGCGAAGAGACCGTGCGGCATATGACGGAACTGCTGGGCGATGAACGCGTGACGATCAGAGGGCACGACCTCAAACCGCTCGTCGCGTGGACCTACCGGAATGAGAAGCCGGTCGCCGCGCGACTGTGGGACACGATGCTGGCGGCGTATCTGTTGAACCCCAACCGCCCCGACCAACGCCTCGCCCCCGTGGTCCTGGAGTATTTGTCGCGGAGCGTGGCGAGCAGCGACGGCCCCGAAGCCGCCGCCGACTGGTGTCTGGCGGCTGATTCGCTCGTGGACGACTTGAAGGCTCGCCTGGCGGCCGACGGCCAGAGCGGCGTGTTGGAACGCGTCGAACTGCCCTTGGTCCCGGTGCTCGCTCGGATGGAGAGCCACGGCATCCGCGTGGACGCCGACCTTCTCGGCGCACTGTCCAAGGAGTTGGACGTCCAGATGTCGGGCATGATGCAGCGGCTGTACGCGCTGGCCGGCGGCGAGTTCAACCTTAATTCCCCCAAGCAACTCGCGGATATTCTGTTCAACCGTTTGGGCCTGACCCCGATCAAGAAAACCAAGACGGGTTTCTCGACGGACGAGGGTGTGCTCACGCAACTGGCCGCGCAGCACGAGCTCCCGGCGGAGATTCTGGCATACCGCCAGATGACCAAGCTGAAGTCGACGTACGTGGACGCGCTGCCCCTGCTGATCAACCCCCGCACGGGGCGCATCCATACGACGTACCACCAAGCCGTCGCCGCGACGGGACGCCTATCCAGCAGCGACCCGAATCTGCAGAATATCCCGATCAAGGGCCCGATGGGCCCGCGGATACGGGCCGCGTTCGTCGCCGAACCGGGGTACGTGCTCGTCTCCGCCGACTACAGCCAGATCGAGCTCCGCATCCTCGCCCATCTCTCGGGCGACGAGCGCCTCGTCGAAGCGTTCCGGATCGATGGGGACATCCACTCCGATACGGCGCGGACCCTGTTCAACCTGCAGGCGAACGAGGTGACGCCCGCGATGCGGCGAGTGGCCAAGACGGTCAACTTCGGCATTATCTACGGGATCTCACCCTTTGGCCTGTCAGACCAGCTCGGCGTCTCGCAAGCCGAGGCCAAGCGTTATATCGACGGGTACTTCGCGCACTACCACGGGGTGAAACGCTTCGTCGAGTCCACGATCGAGAAGACCAGGGCCGACGGGTTCGTCACCACCCTGCTGGGCCGCAAACGCCCGATCCCCGAACTAGCCAGTGCGGTGCCCGCGCAGCGCAGCTTCGGCGAACGCAGCGCCGTGAACAGCCCGATCCAGGGCAGCGCCGCCGACATTATCAAGCTCGCGATGATCACCATCCACCGACGACTCGAACGCGAAGGGCTCGAAGCGCGGATGCTGCTGCAAGTCCACGACGAACTGGTCTTCGAAGTCGCGCGGAAGGACGTCGACGCGCTCAAGACGCTCGTCAAGACCGAGATGGAGGGCGCGTATCCCTTGTCCGTCCCCATCCGTGTGGATATCGGCGCCGGCCCGAACTGGGCCGATGCGCACTGAGGTGAGAACTGCGCCGGGGAACCGGCGAGAGGGGATGAACCGCGGAGCTGAAGATCGTTCGCCGCTTTGCCCGCTCTCCGCTTCGCCCCCTCTCCGCTTGGATGAGTGGTTCGTTCCCCGTTGGGGCCCAGCTCGTTTGCGCGCCGCCATCGGCCTGCTGTTCCTCCCTTACACCGGGATGGTCCTCTCGTACACGGTCACCGGCGGGATGCTCGCGCCGAGCGTCGCGTGGGAGCGCGTCGCCGCGTTGCTGGTCATCTACTTCCTCGGACTCGGGATCGCCGCGCACGCCATCGACGCGCTCGGGAGTCGTGGCCCCAAACCCTGGGGCGACGTCTTCTCGCGCCGGCATCTGTGGATCGCGGCCGCCGTTTCGCTCATCATGGCGTACGCAATCGCCGGGTACTACAGCATCCGGTACGTCCCGTGGCTGGCCGTGATCGCGGTGATCGAGGGATTTTTCGTCTTCGCCTACAACCTGGAGTGGTGGAACGGCCGGTTTCACACCGACGCGTGGTTCGCCTTCTCGTGGGGAGCGCTGCCCGTGCTCGCGGGCTACGTGATGCAGACGAATGCGCTATCGGGCGCGGCCCTGATCGTGGCGGGAGCGATGGCGGCACTGAGCGTCGTAGAGATCACGGCGTCGCGGCCGTATAAATCCATCAAGAGGATGCCTCTTCGGTCTCAGGCCGATGATGCGCTTGCCGCGCGTTATGAGCGCGTTCTGAAAAGCGTGAGCCTCGGCGCGATCGCGCTGGGCATGGGCCTGGCGGTCTTTCGGTTTACGCAGGGGTAAGGGCGCACGGCCATGCGCCCTTACGAACGAGGGGCGCGGCCCGTCACGATCGCTGACCCCCACAGCGTGAGCCAGGTGAGCGTGATGTCGTCGAACCGCTGCGCGCGCAACAAACCGATGAGTTCAGGCGCCCATCGCGTCCGCTGGATCAGCTCCGGCAACCCCTCATAGATCGTCTTCCACGACGGGAAGAGCCTCGATCCGATCGTCTGCAACAACCAGAAGTACAGCCGCCACACCGCCAACGCCGTGCGGTTCGGCGGGAGCGTGAAATCGTGCATCATGAAGAGGCCGCCCGGAACAAGCCATTGTTTCGATCGCTCAACGAGCATCGGCAGTTCGGCGTACTTGGCGAGGTACGAGCCGCTGACGACGTCGAACCGCTCGGTTGTTTCGAACGCCTCCGCGCGACTCAAGACGAATTCGACGTTCGGATATCGGCTTCGCTCCCGTTTCGCCCGCGCGCGCTGCAGGTATTCGTCCCTCAGCTCAACCCCCACGATCCGAGCTTCGGGGAACGCGCGCGCAAACGCGAAGGTGGACAGCCCCGTCCCGCACGCCAGATCCAAAATGGCGCGCGGCGCTCCCACGCGCTCGCGGACGATCCGGACCATCCGCCGCTTCCAGAGCCGGTCGATGCCGAACGTGGCGGCGTGGACCATGAAGTCATACGTGGAGCCGGTGCCGCGGAAGAAGCGTTCAACAAGATCGAGGGGGGGGTTGGTCGGCGCCACAGAACCGGCTAAAACGCGAAGCCAACCCTCAGCCCGAAAATGTCCTGGTGCGATTCGGGCTGATCGCAGGCCTGCCGCGCCGCGGGGATCGTGGAGTCGTAACATATGACGATATTGCTCTCGTCAAGTCGGACGGCTTGCCAGTAGCCGGTCAGGTCGATCTTATCCCGTCGAATCCCCATCTCGACCGTCCAGCCAGGATGTAGGCCGTTCTTGAGTGTCACTCGCTGTCCTTGAACAAGCACTCCACCAAAGTTGGGGTCGTTGTATGCCGAGCCGGTCAGGTCGATCTGTTCGCGGGCCCACAGCAACGGATCAACCGAGAACGTCGTGTGGAACTTCAGCGCACCACCCAATTCGTGTTCGGTTCGCGCGCCGACCCGGCCGTAGATCAGTCGGTAAAACTCGGTATAGCCTCCGCTACCGCCGATGTCGCGCCACCACCACCGGTATCCGAGCCCGAGAAACGGCTCTAGGTAACCGTCCTCTATCCCTTCACGCAGGCCGATGGAGCCTTCTTGCGTGAATCCGAGGTACGATGTGTTGATCTTTGTCGGCCTCAACGCCCCTGTGATGAGGTCTTGCTCAAACGTATCGTATCCGACTTGTCCCACAAGCATTCGGACGTCACCACGCAGGGTCAAGGGGGCGAACGATACAGAAGGAGAACCGCTAATATACCCCCCCAGTTGCAGAACGGGGCCGAACTCCTTAGGATCGCGCGATCCGAAGTCTTCAACCCACCGATACTCCGCCACGCTGCCCTCAAGACCATACTCGACGGCCCACGCGGGCGCACTCCCCAGCCCGATTACGATTACCGTCGCAAGCCACGCCAACCGGTTACTCATCGTATCTCCGCGGTCCGGGTTCGGACTTCGCGCCACTATAAACGATCCCGTTTCCAAGTCAAGCCGACAGACAACCCGCACCGCTGGACGGCGACGAGCCATTTGCATTATCGTAGCGGCCAAGGCCTTCGACTCTCGGCCATCTCACTCGGAGCGTCCCGTGACTCGTCAACTCTTGCCGTATCTGCTCGTGGGTATCGGGGGATTTCTCGGAGCCAATGCGCGGTTCGTCGTGGGAACGTGGATCGGCTCGGCGGTTGGCACGCGGTTTCCGCTCGGCACGTTCGTCGTCAATATCTCCGGGTGTTTTCTGATCGGCGTCCTCGGAACGCTCGTGATGGAGCGCCTCATCGGGTGGCCAGACCACGTTCAACTCCTGCTGGCGATCGGCTTCTTGGGTGCGTACACGACGTTCTCCTCGTTCGAGTTTGAAAACCACGCGTTGTTCTTAGATGGCGAGTGGCTCACGGCGGCGCTCAACATCGCCCTGAGCGTGTTGTTCGGCCTGGTCGCCGTCCGCCTGGGCGTGATCGCGGCGAAGGCGTGGTTCTAGTATGAAGCTCGAAGGTGAACAGGTTCTGTGCCGATTTTACCTGACCAACGTCGATCGGGTCGGGCCGCAACCCACGTACGAGGCGATCGTCGAGACAGCGCGCCACGAGCGCCTCGCGGGGGCGACGGTGCTCAAGGGCCACATGGGTTTTTCGCTCACTGGCCGGATCCTCACAGAACACGCCTGGACCGTGAGCAATGCCTTGCCCGTCATCGTGGAAGTCGTCGACTCGGAGGCGCGGATCGCCCGGCTGTTGAAGGCCGTTGCGCCGCGCATCCATCGCGGGATGGTCACGCTGGAGCGCGCGCACGTGCTCTACTACCGAGGCACCGCCGAGCCTGGCGCGCCCGTTTCGATGGATGTCCCGTCGTCTAATGCGGCGCTCTCCGCGCCGCAGGAGGTTTCACCCATGCAGATTCCCGAAGAAGGCGTCCTGCTCCGGATCTTCATCGGCGAGAGCGACGTCGACTCCCGCACCGGCCGCCCGCTCTACGAGGCGCTGGTCCACCGCGCGCGCGAGATGCACCTGGCCGGCGCGACCGTCCTCCGCGGGCCGATGGGCTTCGGCAAGCACTCCCGCCTGCACACCTCCAAACTCCTGGAGCTGTCCCGCGACCTGCCGATCGTGATCGAGATCGTGGACGCGGAGAACCAGATCCAATCCTTTCTGCCGGTCGTGGATGAGTCGGTGCAGGAGGGCCTGGTCACGATGGAGAAAGTCCGGGTGTTGAAATACGCGGCGAAGGCCCCACGCGATGCATGAAGCCGGGCCCGTCGGCGCCCAGGTTTTCTTCCTCGCTCACATCTTTTTTCTGATCGTCTTCGTCGCGCTCGTGTGGGCGCTGGTCATCGTGCTGGTCAGGCGTCGCCAGCCCCTGCCCCTCGCGCTGGCGATCCTCCCCCTCGTGTTGATCTTCACCACCGCCTTCCTCGCCGCGCGCTTCCCCCTCGCGCATCAGACCATCAACATCGGCTACGACGCTCTGCTCGTCTTCAACGCGGTCTACTTCTGGAAGACGGGCCCATGGCCCACGGGGCTGCTGTACCTGGTGTGCGTCCTCGGCACGGCGCTGGACTTCGCGATGCATTTCGTCATCAGGATCGCATAACCAGAAGGTCCTTCGAAACCTGTCCCGGCCCTCCCTTTACGAAGCCCCTCTGGCCGTCGTAAAGTTGATTACATGATCGGACGATTCTCGTGAGGTCCTTATGCCGGCCGCGTTGACCCAGATTCATCGCAGCACCGATCGCTTCGTGACGACCATCGACTGGCTGCACGGGCGACACAGTTTCAGCTTCGGGCCGCACTACGACCCGCACAACACGCACCACGGCCTGTTACTGGTCAATAACGAGGACGTGGTGAAACCGGGCACGGGCTTCCGCACGCACCCGCACCAGGACATGGAGATCGTGACGTGGGTACTGGAAGGCGAACTGGAACACAAGGACACGCTGGGCAACAAAGACGTGATCTACCCCGGTCTTGCGCAGCGCATGAGCGCGGGCACGGGCATCTGGCATTCTGAGATGAACCCCAGCGGCGATCAACCCGTGCATTTTGTCCAGATGTGGGTCGCACCAGATACCGAACGGATCAACCCCGCGTACCAACAGTTGGACATCAACGCGCAGATCGCGAAGGGCGGCCTTGTGCCGCTCGCGTCGGGGCGCGGACACGACGCGGCGATTTCCATCCGGCAGAAGGACGCCGTGTTATCGGTTGGGCGACTGACGCCAGGCGAAACGGTCACGGTGCCCGACGCGCGGTTCGTGCACGTGTTCGTGCCCAAAGGTGCCGTGGAGTTGGAGGGCGTGGGGCGGATCGAAGCCGGCGACTCGGTGCGCTTGACCGCGGCAGGATCTCGGACATTGACCGCCGACGTGCCCACGGGCGCCGAGGTCTTAGTGTGGGAGATGAACTCCCGTCTTCGTGGATGGTGACGACATGACGCACGACATGGATGTGGACGGAGCCATCGAGCTGATCGCGTATGACGGCGCGACTGTTGCGGAGTCTCAGGGAGCGCAGCACGAATCGGACGACGAGCTGCTGGATGCATACTCGCGTGCGGTCACGGGCGCGGCGGATCGCGTCAGCCCTTCGGTCGTCAACATCGACGTCCATCGCCGCGTACAGGGCTCTTCCGGCCCCTCGCGGCGCCGACCGTTCGAGGCGCAGGGCAGCGGCTCGGGGTTTCTCTTCACGCCGGACGGGTTCGTCCTGACCAACAGCCACGTCGTGCGCGGTGCCGACCGGCTGACCGTCACGCTGTACGACGGCCGCCGCGAGGAAGCGACTCTGGTGGGCGACGATCCCGATACCGATCTGGCCGTGATCCGCGTCGGCGCAGCCGGGTTACCGGCGGTGACGTTCGGTGACTCGCACGCGGTTCGCGTCGGACAACTAGCGATCGCGATCGGCAACCCCTACGGGTTTCAATGCACGGTCACGGCCGGTGTGGTCAGCGCGCTCGGACGTTCGTTGCGCTCGACCTCCGGACGGTTGATCGACAACGTCATCCAGACCGACGCCGCGCTCAACCCCGGCAACTCGGGCGGTCCGCTCGTGGACAGCCACGGCCGGGTGATCGGCGTGAATACCGCGGTCATTCGCCCGGCCCAGGGAATCTGCTTCGCGACCGGCATCAACACCGCCGCGTTCGTGGCGGGACGCCTGATCAAGGACGGCCATATCACGCGCGGCTACATCGGCCTCGCTGGACAAGACGTGCCGCTCCACCGCCGGATCGTGCGGTATCACGAGCTCGAGATCGAGCGGGGCATTCTGGTGGCGTCGGTCGAGCCGGACAGCCCGGCGGAACGGGCGGGGCTGCGGGAGGGCGACGTCATCGTGGGATACGATGGTCGAACGATCTCCGGCATCGACGACCTGCATCGCGTGCTGGCCGAACGACCGGCCGGAGTCGGGACGCGGCTCACGGTCATTCGGCACACCGACAAACTCGCTCTCGATATCGTTCCCGACTCTTCGCGCCCCAAGTCATCGTCGTAACAGAGGGGCGTTCCGCGTCTCCACCTGATTCACCGTACCGGAGAGAACTGGAAAGAACACCAGACGGCTGATCGAGTTCGAAGACATGGTATGACGGAGCATGACACCGATCTCGACGAGGTCCTCGGCCGCACGCGGTGCGCCCGTTGCGGCGAGGTGCTCACCGGTGAAATCGAGTGCCCGTTCTGCAGTCTGTTCCCGGATCGCACGCGCGTGCGCCGGACGCCGAAATGGGTGTTCCTCACGGCGTGTTTCCTCACCTCGCCATTGAGCCTCCCGTTCGTACTCGCGACCAGGCGACTCACCGGCGTTGAGAAGGTGCTCGCGGCGTCCGGAATGCTCCTGTGGCTTGGGGTGCTCTCGCTGATTTGACGCTCACCCGCGACGCGACGACGTCGCCACGCGAGATCAGCGGACTCGCGCCTACTCCTCGCTCCCCAGGAGGTCGTCCAGCAGCGGCTTGTTGTTGTCTTCACAATTCGGGCAGAGATCATCGATCACTTTGTCGGACGACGCACGGCCATCTTCGATCTGACCGGATTCTTCGATGATGTGGTAGCAGATGTCGCAGAGAAAGAGCGCGCCGCGGCTCACTTTGAGCATCTTCATGGCGTGATATGGGCTCCTACCGCGTCAGCTTCCGATACTTGATCCGGTGCGGTTGGTCGGCGTCGGTGCCGAGGCGCTTGTGGCGGTCGGCCTCGTAGTCCTGATAGTTGCCCTCGAACCACACGGCCTTGCTGTCCCCCTCGAACGCGAGCATGTGCGTGGCGATGCGGTCCAAGAACCAGCGGTCGTGGCTGATCACGAGCGCGCAACCGGCAAAGTCCAACAGCGCCTCCTCCAACGCGCGGAGCGTCTCCACGTCCAAATCGTTGCTGGGCTCATCCAGCAACAGGAGGTTGCCCCCGCTTCGTAACAGCTTTGCGAGGTGCACGCGGTTGCGTTCGCCTCCCGACAGCTCTTTGACGAGTTTTTGCTGGTCGGTGTTCTTGAAATTGAACCCGCCCACGTACGCCCGGGACGACAGTTCTCGCTTGCCCACTTGGATCGTGTCGTGGCCGCCCGAGATTTCCGCCCAGACGGTCTTGGCGCCGTCCAAGGTATCCCGACCTTGATCGACGTACGCGAGCTTCGCCGTGTCGCCGACCGCGAGTGTGCCGCTGTCCGGCTTCTCGATGCCGGCGATCATCTTAAAGAGCGTCGTCTTGCCCGCGCCGTTGGGGCCGATGATGCCGACGATCCCTCCGCGCGGCAGGGAGAAGGTCAACCCGTCGATCAGCAGGCGGTCGCCGTAACTCTTACAGAGGTCCTTCGCTTCGACGACCAGTTCGCCCAAGCGCGGCCCCGGCGGGATCATGATGTCTTTGGTTTCGTCGCGGGCCACGCTCTCCTGGGCCAGTAGCTCGTCGTACGCCTTGAGCCGCGCCTTGCTCTTGGCGTGGCGGCCCTTCGGGGCGGTCCGCACCCACTCCAACTCGTGCTGAAGCGCGCGCTGACGGGCGCTCTCCTGCTTCTCCTCCTGCGCCAGCCGCTGGGTCTTCTGATCGAGCCACGAGGAGTAATTGCCCTCCCACGGAATCCCCCGGCCGCGATCCAACTCCAGGATCCAGCCCGCCACGTTGTCCAGAAAATACCGATCGTGGGTGACCGCGACGACGGTACCTTGAAAGTCCTTGAGGAAGCGCTCCAGCCACGCGATCGACTCGGCGTCCAGGTGGTTGGTGGGCTCGTCCAGGAGCAACATGTCGGGGTTGGACAACAAAAGCCGGCAGAGCGCCACGCGGCGTTTCTCGCCACCGGAGAGCTTCACGACGTCCGCGTCCCACGACGGGATGCGCAGGGCGTCGGCCGCGATCTCGAGCTGGCGGTCCAGCTCCCACGCGTTCACCGCGTCGATCGCCTCCTGGAGCTTGGCCTGCTTGTCGAGCAGCGCCGCCATCGCGTCATCGGACATGGGCTCGGCAAATTTCGCGCTGACGGCGTTAAATTCATCGAGCAGCGCCTTGGTCGCCGCCACGCCTTCTTCGACGTTACCGCGAACGTCCTTGGACGGGTTGAGTTGCGGCTCCTGCGCCAGGTACCCGATGCGGATCCCCTTCGCGGGCTTCGCTTCACCCAGGAAATCGGGATCGGCCCCCGCCATGATCCGCAGCAGCGTGGATTTGCCCGCGCCGTTTAAGCCCAGCACGCCGATCTTTGCCCCGGGATAGAACGACAACGAGATGTCCTTGAGGATCTCGCGCTTGGGCGGGACGACCTTGGTGACCCGCTGCATCGTGTAAATGTATTGATACGTCGCCATCTGTGCTTAGGCCCCTTCCAGAAATTTCAGGCGGCGGTACACCCGCCGCACGGTTTCGACATCTCCTCGACAGTAGCCGTAGATTTCCTCCAGCCGACCGGCGAGGAACGCGGGATAAACCTTCGACCCGTCCATTCCGTCCTTGGGCGACGGGAGGTCTAGCACCTGCGCGAGGCTGTCCAGCTTGGCCCCTTCCCTTCCCCACTTGGTCCATTCGTGCATCGTGTCGTAGATCGGGGCGTTTCGGTAGCGCGCGAACGGAATGTCCCGGCTCGGCTTGATGCGGTGGATGATCGAACGCTGCCACACAAACCGCAAGTCGAAGTCCAACACATTGTGCCCGACGAACAGATCCGCGGGACCCGCCAACGCCCAGAACTCCTTGAGGATTTCGGGCTCGTCCCCCGAAAGGACCTGGGCCGGGGCATCGGCCGGTGGTTCGAACGCATAGCCCAGGCAGAGCACCCGCGCCGTCAGCGCCGAGAGCGACAATCGCTTGAGGTATTGCTCTTCGGACTCCTCGGGCCCCCTGGGCTTACCGTGCTTGAAACCGTGCTCAGTCGGCACAGTTTCAATGTCGATGAACAACGTTTTGCCCACCTGAGCCTCCTCGCACTCGAAGTTTGCAGTATACGGAATTTTCGCGTGCGGGCGCAACCGCAGAACACGCAGCGCCCGACCTCGCGCCATGACGCTCGCTCTGCTTCCGAGGTCGAAAAGGAGCGAGAAAGGGCGAGTTGACAGCATCGATCCGAGTATGATACAAACATTTCCAGATGTCTCGAGCAGTTGTCGTTGGTAGTGAGTGGGAAGCAACCGCACGGTTCGCAGTGGGAGCCCTGCGGTTTTTTTGTGCCCGCGGCAACCAGAGATATCCCGGGGCCAGTCCCCGAGCTCGATGAAGGGAGGTGACGTCCAATGGCAAAAGGAAAAGTGAAGTGGTTCAATGGCAGCAAAGGTTACGGGTTTATCGCCCAGGACGAAGGCAGCGACGTCTTCGTGCACTTTTCAGCCATTCAAGGTGACGGATTCAAGACTTTAGACGAAGGTCAAGAGGTTGAATTTGAGATCGTGAATGGCCCGAAGGGTCTCCAAGCGGCTAACGTGGTGAAGGTCTAGGACCGCACGGGGTACGACATCGGAAGGCCCGGGGACACTCCACCCGGGCCTTCTTGTTTTCTGACTCAAACGGCGCGCAGTGACCCGCCGAGACCTCGCCGGCCGCTGCGGGACGATGACCTCCGATACCGCCGACTCGCCCGGCATATCTAGTCGGGTACCGTTCTCTGCCCATCGCTGGCTAAACCGGCATGGTCCTTGGTATAGTGCTCCCGGAGTTGAACAACCACCGAGGTCCGCCATGCTCCGGACGACCGAACAAAAAATCCGTCTACCGAAACCGGAGGAAGCCTTGCCGGGGCGTACCGATCGCATGCCGGTGCCCGCCCGGCACGCCGTCAACGGACATCCCTTGCAGCCGCCGTTTCCGGAGGCGATGGAGGTGGCGTTGTTCGGGCTCGGGTGTTTCTGGGGCGCGGAACGCAAGTTTTGGCAGATCGAGGGCGTGTACACGACCGCCGTGGGATATGCGGGCGGGGTCACGCCCAACCCGACCTACGAGGAAGTGTGTACCGGGATGACCGGGCACAACGAGGTCGTCCGCGTCGTGTTCGATCCAAAGGTCGTGCGCTACGAGCGGTTGTTGAAAGCCTTCTGGGAGACGCACGACCCGACGCAGGGGATGCGCCAGGGCAACGATGTCGGCACCCAGTATCGATCCGGGATCTACACCGACGGCGTGGTGCAGAAAGCCGCGGCCATGGCCTCGCGGGAAACATACCAGGCGGCGTTGCGGGCCGCTGGCCATCGGCCGATTACGACCGAAATCGCGGACGCGCCTGAATTCTATTACGCGGAGGCGTACCACCAACAGTATCTCGCCAAGAATCCCGGCGGATACTGCGGCCTCGGCGGGACCGGAGTGGCCTGTCCCGTCGGCGTCTGACCCGGTTCTCCGATCATCCGGCCGATCCGACGATCGGCCGCGTCCAGACACCAACACGGGAGGACGGACATGGCGACCTACATCATGTTGAGCACGCTGACCGACGACGGACGCAAGACCCTCAAATCCAAACCCAGCCGGATCAAAGAGGTCAACAAAGAGATCGAAGGCATGGGAGCCAAAGTGGTGGCGCAGTATGCGGTATTGGGCCCGTACGACTTCGTCAACGTGGTCGAAGCCCCCGACAACAGCACGATCGCCAGGATCTCGGTGGAGCTTGGGGCACGGGGCACGGTCCAATTCCTAACGATGCCGGCGCTGCCCATCGACGACTTCATCAAGACGCTCAGGGCCTAGCGCTCCCGGCACGCCGTCCCCACCCGAACAGGGGCCGAAAACTCGAGCACGCCGCTATTCTGCATTGAGCGCGCGGGGCGGGATTGCTATAATCGCAGTGTGTCGGAGATTGCAGTTCCTACCCACGCGCTCGTCGACGATCTCACCCGCGTGTTCGGCTCAGAAAGGGTCCTCGCGGACCACGCGGCGCTCACCGCGTATGCGATCGACGCGGGGATCTATAAGATTCGCCCCCGAGCCATCGTCCTGATCGAATCCGATTCGGACGTCGACCGTATCCTCGCCTACAGCCGCGACCGGCGCATCCCGCTCACCGCGCGCAGCGGGGGCACCAATCTCACCGGGAGCGCGATCGGCGAAGGGATCGTCGTCGATTATTCCCGACTGCGACAATTGCGCGAGGTCAACGCGACCGAACGGTGGGCGCGGGTGGAACCCGGGATGGTATACGCCGAGTTGAATCGGGAACTCGCGCCTTCCAAGCTGAGATTCGCGCCCGACCCCTCGAGTGGCGAGATGTGCAAGTTGGGAGGCATGCTTGCCAACAACTCGGCGGGACCCCGCTCGCTCAAGTACGGCGCGGTCAAAGACAACGTGCTCTCGCTCGACGTCCGGCTCTGGGACGGGACGCGGCTCGTGGCCAAGCCCTACCGCGTGGGGTCGCCGGAGTGCGCCGAACTGTTCCTCCGCGTGCCCGCGGTGCGCGGCCTCTACGACGTGATCCGAACGCACCGCGACGCGATCCTGAGCCGGCGGCTGGCGGTCAGCAAGAACTCCAGCGGTTACAACCTGTTCGCCCTGGCCGAGGGCCTCGATCGCGGCGTGCTGGATTTGCCCCGCCTGTTCATTGGGAGCGAAGGGACGCTCGGCCTCACGACCGAGGCCACGCTACGCTTGGTTCCCATCCCGGATGCCACCGCCACCGCGCTCTTTTTCTTCGCGAGTTTGAACGAAGTGACCAAGGCCGTCGCCGCTCTGCGCCCCCTCGCGCCCAGCGCGCTGGAATTGGTCGATGGCCACACTCTGGACTTAGTCGGCCGCGCGCGCTTTGGCATCCCCAACGGCACCAAAGCCGTGCTTCTGGTGGAATTCGACGAACCGCCAGCCGCCGAGCGGATGACCGAGGCGGACGCGGCCTGCAGGGGGCTCGCGCAGACCGCGCCGGCGGCGCTGGCCGTCGACCCCGAGCGGCAGGCCGCGCTCTGGGCCGTCCGCAAGGCGATCTACCCCACCCTGTATCGGTACGACGCAAAACGCCACCCGGTCAATTTCGTGGACGACGTGGTCGTCCCCGCCGACCGGCTTGCCGAGTTGATCGCGTATGTGGAGGACGTGTTCGACGGTCAGGGCGTCAAGGTCGCGATTTATGGCCACATCGGGGACGGGAATGCCCACATCAACCCGCTTCTGGATCTCACCGATCCCGCCGATTTCGACCGCATGGCCTCGCTCTCGCGCGAGATTCATCGCACGGTGATCGAGCGCTTCGGCGGGTCGCTCTGCGGCGAACACGGCGACGGGCGCGTCCGCGCCGAATTTTTGCGAGCGCTCTACGGACCTGAGCTGTATGAGCTTTTCATCCAAACCAAAGCGCTGTTCGATCCCGAGCGCCTGCTCAACCCTGGGGTCAAATTGTCCGACGCGCCGTTCACCGAGCAGGTCGATGTCGAGCGGCTGTCCAAGCCCTGCGCGACGTGCGGCAAGTGCAATAGCGTGTGCCCGGTCTACGACGTTCTGCGCGAGGAATCCAATTCATCTCGGGGGTGGTTCCACGTCCTGACCGCGCCCGACTATTCCTACCAGAACTCGGCTCGTGTCGTCGAGGCGTGCATCAACTGCAAGTCCTGTGTCGAGGTCTGCCCCGCCGGAATCGATGTCTCGCGACACGCGCTCGCCCGCCGCGCCGAGTACCCGAACGCCGCGGCCGGGTGGATCGCCCGGGCCCTGCTCCGTCCCGGCGTCTTCGAACCCGCGCTGAAGGTTCTGGCGCTCACCCAGCCGCTCTGGGACCGGCCGCTGCCGCGGCGGATCATCGAGGCCGCGACCCGACCGTTCTTCGCGCGCATCGCGCCCACCGCCCGCCTGCCGCACGAGCTGCGGCTTCCGCGACTCGCGACGCATACGCTCCGGGAGCGCCACGCGCGCCTCACCGAGGAGGGTGGACAGCGAGGATCGGTGGCGTATTTTCACGGCTGCTCGGCCAATTATTTCGACGACGGCGTGGGCGACGCGGTGATCAACCTCCTCGCTCGCCGGGGCATGGGCCCGGTGCTCCCGAAACAACGATGCTCGGGCACGCCGATCCAAACCTACGGCCAAACCGAACCGCTGATGCAGGCAGCGCGGTTCAACCTGGACGCGCTGGAGTCCTACGACACGGTCGTCACCGGCTGCGCGTCGTGCACGATGATGCTGAAGGACTATCCGTCTCTGTTCAGCGGCGGTGAGCAAGCCAGAGCGCGCGCGCTCGCCGGGAAGGTGCGCCATATTACGGAGATTGTGGCGTCCACCCATTCCACCCCTGCCTTCGACACGCAGGGAGAGAAGAAGCGCCAGGTGGTGACGTACCACTCGTCGTGTCATCTGCGGGCCGCGGGAGTGTCGAAGGAACCGCGGGACGTGCTCAAACACCTGCCCGGAATGCAGTACGTGGAAATGGCGGACGCCGATCGGTGCGCGGGCGGGGCAGGGACATTCCTCGTGAAGAACTACGACCTTTCCCAACAGATCTTCGAGCGCAAGCGCCGGGGTATCGCCGCGAGCGGCGCTGGCATTGTGGCCACGAGCTGTCCCGCGTGCATGATCCGCCTCCGTGCCGGCCTTGGAGACGACGTGCGGGTGGCGCACGTCGCACAATTGGCGGACGAAGCCGAACGCGCGCACCCGCCCCCTCGCCCGGACTAACCGTGACATCCCACCTGGAACCCATTCCCCTGCGCCCGCAGGCGGCAGCGCCCCCGGAGTCCGAGCGCGTGGTCGTGTCATGGCTCGGCGCGTGGGGGCGTGCGCTCAGACGGTCGATCCCGGCTTTTGCGGCCGATCACGGCCTAACGCTGGCCGCGGCGCTGTCTTACTACCTCGTCATCTCGCTCTTCCCCTTGATCCTCCTGCTCCTCTCGATCTCCGGACTCGTGCTCCAGGACGGCACCGCCCAGGGCCGGATCATCCGGCAAGTCACCGAGTATCTGCCGGGCTCCGAGATCATCGTCGCCCAGACGATCAACACCGTGATCCTCGCCCGCGGGTCGCTGGGATGGCTCGCCGCGCTGGGCTTACTCTGGACCGCCCTCGGAATGTTTTCGGTCGTCGAGGAAATCGTCGATACCGCGTGGGGGGTCACCGCGCGCCGCGGCTTCCTGCGCACCAAGCTGATGAGCCTGACAATGTTCGGCGCCCTCGCCGCCCTGCTCTTGCTCTCGGTTGCCGCGTCGAGCGCCATCCGGCTAGTCGCCGCAAACCCGTTCGTCGTCCGGCTGGCGTCCATCCCGAGCGGGGCTTGGCTATGGAACGTTGCCGGAACGGGCGTTTCGATCCTCGGGACCGCCGCGGGATTCATCCTGGTCTATCGTTTCCTGCCCTCGACCCGGGTCCGGTGGGCCGACGTGTGGCCGGCGGGGTTCCTGGTCGGCGCGCTGTGGGAGGCCGGCAAGTGGGGATTTCTCTGGTATCTTTCAGTCGCCGACTATTCCAGCGTCTACGGACAGGTGGGCACAGTCGTCGCGTTGCTGGTATGGGGCTATGTCTCGGGGATTCTGTTGGTCTGGGGGGCCGAATTGGGCTCGGAACGTGCCCACGCGCGCCGTCCGGACACTCGGTAAATCGTGATGCGCCTGCGGGTCATGACCTACAACATCCATAGCGCCTTCGGCCGGTACGGCTACGACCTCGACGCCGTTTATCGCGCCATCGAACACGAAACCCCCGACGTGGTGGCGCTTCAAGAGGTGGACTTCGGTCTGCGTCGGACCGGGTACGTCGATCAGGCAAAGTGGCTGGCCAGACAGTTGGGGTTGCACGTCTTTCCGGGGCCCACACGGCGGAAAGGCCGCTATGGCAACGCGCTCTTGAGCCGATGGCCGACGACGTTCACGCGGAACCACGATCTTACGGTGTGGCCGCATCCTGGGCGCGCCTGCCTGGAGGTCCATCTCAACGTGCCCAAGGCGCACCTCCGCTGCTTCGTCACCCACTTCGGACTCGTTCCACAGGAACGGATGATCCAGACCGCGCACGTCATCGAGCGGATCATCGGGCCGGAAGAGCCCGACACGGCGGTGTTGCTCATGGGCGACTTCAACACGATTCCCCGGAGTCACGTCTCCAGCCAACTCCGTCGGCGACTCACCGATGCCTTCTCCGCGGCCGGCGCGGGCCGTGCGGCGACGTTTCACACGCGATTGCCTCGGGTGCGTTTCGACTACATTTATTTCAGCGAGCGGTTTGCCCCCGTGTCTTGCCGTGTCGCCATCAACCCGTGGTCGGATCGCGGCTCCGACCACTTGCCGCTGATCGCAGATCTCCACTTGGGTCCCTGACCGTCCCCGGACCGCCGCGTTACTCGCCGCGCAAAACGGGAAACGGACGTCTGCCGATCAGACGGTGGGTACTCGCGACGCCGACCGCGACCGTGGCCACGGCGGTCAACGCGATCGCCGCAAGGAGCGCAACGGAGTCCCCGCGCCACGGAATATCGAGGATGAACCGGAGCACGGCCCACGCGAGCGCTGCGGCGAGCAGCGTTCCCACGACCCCGGCTACCGCGCCGAGCACCGCAAACTCGATCGCAAACGCGCGTGCGATCACCCAACGCGTTGCTCCGAGTGCCTTGAAAATCATCGCCTCCCGCAGGCGGGCCTCCCGCGTGGCCGCCAGCGCCCCCGCCAGGACGACGAAGCCGGCGAGCACGGTGAACGCCGCCACCGCACGGATCGCGAGCGTCATCCGATCGACGACTCGAGCCGCCGACGCCAGAATATCCCTCACTTGAATAGCCGTCACGTTGGGGAACGCGGAGACGACGGCTCGCTGCAGAGGGATTTCGGCGGCGGCGGGCATCCGCGCGGCGCCGACGTAGGTCACGGGCGCCGCTTCGATGACCCCGGGGGCGAAGATGACGAAGAAATTGGTCGAGCGGTTATTCCAATTGACCGAGCGCAGGTTCGCGACCCGAGCCGTCACGGACACGCCTTGGACATCGAAGACCATCGTCGATCCGACGGCCACCCCGAGATGACGCGCCGCCTCCTGCTCGACCGAGACGCTCGGCTGGGGAGACGCGTGGTCCCACCACGTGCCCGCGACCACGACGTTGTCGCGGGGGAGATCGTCGCGAAACGTGAGCACGTATTCTCGGGTGAAATACCAACGGTCTTCCGGCTTGGTGCCTGGCGGCCCCTCCGACCCGACCGACACGCCGTTGACGGACGCCAACCGCGACCTGACGATCGGCGTGAGATCCACCGCGACGGACCGTGACGCCAACAGTGAGGCGAATGCCGCCCGTTGGTCCGGTTGGATGTCGATGAAGAACGCGCTCGGCGCATCGACTGGAAATTGATCCAGGAGTTCGGCGCGCACGGCGTGTTCGACGAGCGTCACCGCGAGGACGACCATTACCCCCACCCCCAGCGAGACCACGATCGCCGTCGTCCGCGCTCCCGGTCGGTACAGACTCGCGACGCCGCGACGCCACGCCAAACGCCGCGGAGGAGGCGCCGCGTGCGCGACCCAAGCGACCGCCCAGGCCGCGCCGCCCAGCAGTGTCACGGCAGCGACCACCGCGCCCAGGAAGAGCGCGGCCATCGTCCACGCTCCGGCTTGCCACCACGCCAACGCGCTCAACCCCACGCCCAACACGATGGCCGCCGCCCACGAGGCGCCGCGTGTCGTGCGCGATGGCGCGACGTCGCGCAGAAAAATCGACGCGGGAGACTGCCGCATCACCTGGAGCAACGGCCAGAGCGCGAACAACAGCGCCGCCGTCATCCCGAGCGCCAGCCCGCGCAGAACGGGCCACGGACCGGGAACGGCTCCCAGATCCAGCCCCACCACCGAGGCGGCCGCGCCCCGGAGGACGAGGTGGCTCATGGTCCCGACGACCACCCCGATGAGGCTTCCTCCGACCCCGAGCGCGATCGTTTCCAAGAGATAGACGCGCAGAATCACGGCTGAGCGCGCGCCAAGGCACTTGAGCAGGGCGATCGTCTGCCAGTGATCGGCGAGGTGCGCCCGGATGCTCCCCGCCACACCCACGCCACCGATCAGGAGCGCTGTCAGCCCCACGAGACCCAGGTACGTCGCGAGACGATCGAGCGAGCGTCTCAGTTGAGGCTGCGCGTCCGGGTACGCGGTGACCTCGACCGGCTCGTCGGCGAACGCCGCCCGCAGCTCGTCGCGGAGCGCTTCGGCGCCCATCCCCTCGGGGACGCGCAACAACACCCGATACCGCACGCGGCTCCCTGGCTGGATGAGCCCGGTGGCATCCAATGCGCTCTGCGCGATAAGCACGCGGGGACCGAGGCTGAAGGCCCCGGCTGCCCGATCCGGCTCAGCGCGCAGGACCGCGGTGGCGACGAACTCGGCGCGCCCGATTGCGAATCGATCGCCCGGCCGAAGACCGGCGCGGATGAGGAACGCGTCTTGGACCACGGCGCCATACGGCGGCCCCGTCCGGAGACCGGACAAGGCGTTCACCGGTTCCGTCTCAAGACGGCCATAAAAGGGGTAGCCCTCCTCCACCGCCTTGAGCTCGACCAGGAGTGACGCTTGCGGCGACGCCGCCATTGCGATCAACTCCCTGACGTGGGTGAGAGCGACGCCGCGGGCGGACAGCGCGTCGATGACCGAGGCGGCGCGATCGGACAACGCCCGCGACGATTTGACCTCGACGTCCGCCGCCAGGAGACTGCGCGCCTCGCGCGCGACCGTCCGACGGACCGCGTCGGCCGTCGTGCCCACCGCGACCACCGCGCCCACCCCCAGGCCGATCGCGGCGAGCACCACCACGAAATGGCGCGAGCCGGCGCCGAGATCCCGCATCGCCATCCGCAGTGCAAATGGCGTCCGGCGGCAAAGGCGCATCACCCGCCCCCGGTCGCGCCGGTATCGGATGCGATCCGCCCGTCCCTCAGCGTCACGATGCGGTCGGCCGACGCGGCGAGCCCCGCGTCGTGGGTCACCAACACCAGCGTGCTGCCGTGGTCGCGGTGCATTCGGCGCAGGAGCGCCATGACCTGGGCGCCGGTCGCTGCGTCGAGATTGCCGGTGGGTTCGTCCGCCAAGAGCAGCGGTGGGCGCCTCGCACAGGCCCTCGCCAGGGCGACGCGTTGCTGCTCGCCTCCCGAAAGCTGGACGGGATAATGGTCTCCTCGCGCGGCGAGGTCCACATCCTCCAGCAACTCGCGCGCTCGACCGATGGGGTCAGAATCGCCGGCCAACTCCAGAGGCACGGCGACGTTTTCGAGCGCGGTCAGCGTGAGGACCAAGTGAAACGCCTGGAAGACGACCCCGATCTTTTCCAGTCGCAACCCGGCGAGCGCATCTTCGTCCAGACCGCCGAGGTCTACACCATCGAGCACGATCGTCCCGGTGGTCGGCGCATCCAGCCCGGCGATCAGAGCGAGCAGGGTGGACTTCCCGCTCCCGGATGGACCGACGACCGCGACAAACTGCTTGGAGGGAATCTCGAGGGTGACATCGTCGAGGATGGTGATCGAACGCCCACCGGCCGTCAAACGCATACCGACATGCTGGAGGGCGATCATCTCCCGCTTCGAGAACCGTTGCGGCGCATGGGGTTCTCATTATACACTGAAACCCGTGCGAGCCGAGCCGGTTGGACTTCAGCCGAGCCGCGTTGCAATCGCGTGGGGCGCGGTGGCGGCAGCGTGCGCGGTGGTTTTCCTTGCTCCCTTCGTGTTCGCCACCGACCCCCCGCCCGCGATGAACACGATTCTCGCCTTTGGAGACAGTCTGACCGCGGGATTGGGGGTTCCCGCCGAGGAAGCCTACCCGGCCCGCTTGGAGCGGCGCCTACGCGAGGAAGGATACGCGTATCGGGTGACCAACGCCGGGGTCAGCGGCGAGACGACCGCGGGCGGGCTCCGCCGCGTGGACTGGGCGTTGCACAGCCGTCCCGACATCGCGATCGTGGAGCTCGGAGCGAATGACGGTCTGCGCGGGCTTTCTCCCGCGATGACCCGCGCCAATCTCGCGCAGATCATCGAACGCTTTCAGGCCGCGGGGGTCATCGTCGTGCTGGCAGGAATGCGGGTACCGCCCAACTACGGTGGCGAGTATAGCCGCGCGTTCGCCTCCGTCTTTCCCGATCTCGCCCATCGGTACCGCACGCCGTTCATCCCCTTCTTTCTCGAGGGGGTCGCCGGCGAGAGCGGCCTCAATCAGGCCGACGGCCTCCACCCCACGTCGGAAGGGTATCGGGTCGTCGTGGAGCGGATCTGGCCGGTGCTGCGCCCGTTGCTCGTGAAACCGGCTCTACGCTAAGATACCGCAGGAGATCCCCGTGCTCACGCTTTCGGACCTACACCCACTGACAGCCTATCTGACCGAGATCGCGCACCTGCAGAGCGCCGGGGCGGTCCTTTCGTGGGATCAGGAGACGTACATGCCGCGGGGCGGAAACGGCGCGCGGGCCGAGGTCCTCGCCACCCTTCAGGGGTTGGCGCACGAACGGTTCACCGCGCCCGAGATGGAGGAGCTCCTCGGGCGCTGGGTCGACGTCGACCGCGGAACGGTGCTCGACCCGGAGGCTGACGCGTCGGCGCGCGCGTTGCTCCGCGAGGTCGTGCGGGACTACCACCGCGCGAAGCGGCTACCGACGCCGTTCGTGACGCATCTGGAGAAAACCTGCGCGCTCGCGCATGAGGCGTGGCTGGTCGCGCGGGAGAAGCGGGATTACGCGCTGTTCCGTCCCCACCTGACCACGATCGTCACGCTCAAACGCGAGGAGGCGGCGTATCTGGGGTATTCCGAAATAGCCTATGACGCGCTGGTGGACATCTTCGAGCCTGGGATGACAGCCTCCCGTCTCACCCCGCTCTTCGCGCATCTGAAAACCGCGCTCTCGGCGCTCTTGGCTCGGATCATGGACTCGTCCGTCCGTCCCGCCCCGCTTCCCTCCGGCCCCTACGACGCGCAACGCCAACTGGCCTTCGGGGCGCTCCTGCTCTCCGCGATGGGGTATCGCTTCGACCGCGGCCGACTCGATCAGTCGGCACATCCGTTCACCACCGGCTTCCACCCGACCGACGTGCGGGTCACAACCCGGATCTCGCCGGAAGACGTAACGTCGTCGCTGTTCAGTTGCCTCCACGAAGGGGGCCATGGCCTCTACGACCAGGGACTCGACCCCGCCTATTACGGGACGCCTCTAGGGGAGGCCGTCTCGCTCGGGATGCACGAGAGCCAGTCTCGATTGTGGGAAAATTGCGTGGGACGATCGATCGAATTGTGGCGGCATTTCTTCCCCCTGCTGCGACAAGCCTTCCCCGGCCCGCTGGCCCACGTCTCGCTGGAGGGGTTCCACGCCGCGATCAACACGGTCACGCCCTCGCTGATCCGCGTGGAGGCCGACGAGCTGACCTACAATTTTCACATTATCGTTCGGTATGAACTGGAACAGCAGCTCATCGCGGGCCAGCTCAGCCCGGCGGACCTACCTTATGCGTGGAACGAAGCCATGCGCACGACGTTGGGCGTCACGCCGCGGGATGACGGGGAAGGGGTCCTTCAGGACATCCATTGGGCGCACGGGGCGTTCGGGTACTTCCCCACCTACACCCTCGGCAATCTCTATGCCGCTCAATTCTGGCAGCAAGCTCAGCGCGACCTCGCCGATCTTCCCACCCTCATCGAGGGAGGTCACCTCGAGCCGCTGGCGAGTTGGCTGCGCGACCGGATTCACCGCTGGGGCCGAACCCACCCTTCGGATGCCTTGCTCCGAAGGATCACCGGTGAGCCGCTCAACCCGGAGCATTTCATCGCCTATCTGGAAGGGAAATTTGGCGCGATCTATCGCTTGGCGTGATCGGTTTTCGGCGTCTTGGGGCTGCGGGAGCCGCGAGGCGCGCGCGACGCCATCGTCGTCTTCCCCCCGGTCAGCGACGGGACAAACCCGGTCCGGTGCTGGATCGGCGTGGGACCTGGCATCGAAGAGGGGTTGCGCCCCTTCGGCGGTTTCTGGGCGGCGGGAGCTTTGGGACTGCGCCGACCCGTTCGACTCGGTTTTCCGTCGGATTCTCCCCGCCTCATCATCGGCGCCCGAACGTTTTGGCGTTTTCCCGTTCGTCCTCTGCCAGCAGGCGGCGCCAATCGCGCGGCTTGTGAGCGGCAGAGCGAAACTGCGCATACAGCTCTTTGGCCACTTCGATCCGGTCGATGCCTTCCGGCGCCACCTGAATGTCGAGTTGGGCCATCGCAAGATCGAAATCACGGTTCATCATCGCTTCGGGATCCATCCCGTGCTCCTGAAGCGCTTGCCGGATGACTCCGGCATCCACGCCAAACCGCCGGGCGACGTCGTGGATATTGGCGTGCGCGTAGCGTTTGTCGGGCCCGATCCCCAGGTGATAGGCGCAGAAGAGATCGAAGGGATCGATGTGTTTCGTCAGCGCCGACCGTGGACCGCTCCGGTCGCTGGTCGGATGCTGGCGATTCCCCGTCCCTTGGTGCGGCTGGCGAGGGCCCGACTGTGGCGGTCTTCGCCCTCGTTCAGGGGGTCGCCACGGCCTCATGGGACGCTGCGATTGCCCCCCGCGTTCGATGGGTCGAGGGGGCTGCAAAAGATGGCGACGCTCGCCGTGAAGCCGTGGAGGAAGTTCTCTCCTCCCACCGGCCCGATCTCCCCTTGGGCAAAAAACCCCGACACGGGAAGCTCCCCTAGATACGCGCGAACGGCGGTGACATCATGGTGCGGACGACCGAAGAGCCGGCGTCCCCGTCCATTACAGCTAAATAACAGCGCCGCTTCTGGTCGCACATCCGCCAGCTGCCGCTTCTGGGTCTCGAGCAAGCAACGAAAATCCTCGCTGGCCGTCTCGCGATCGCGCAGATGAAACTGAACGGTCTGCCCCTCGCTCACCAGATCGCCAATCGCGAGACTCCCCTCGTTTTGATCAGCTCCCATCAATCCCCGCACCAGAAAATCACCCCGGTCGAATTCGGCTTTGGACTCGTTGATCGTCACCCCCAAGTGGAGCCCTCGTCGCGCCATATCCTGCTCCTCGGGCGACAACGCCGCATACATCTCCTGCAGGCACGTGAACGCCGGGCGACCGCCCAGCTCGTAGATGATGTTCTCATCCGCTTTCGTGATGAGAAACCGCTCCCCGATGGGCCGACATCCCTGCGACACCACGGTGACCACCCGCACATCCCCGGTCATGCCCACACCGACCACGCCTTCTTCGACGACGACCCCATCGAGCAACAGCCGATTTTGGCCCGGGCCGCGTCCTCCGCTAGCCATCCCGCCCACGGCGAGTGCTCCGGGAACGCGATGTTCGAGAAACGATAGAAATTCGGTGCCAGGAGTCGAAAATGGCTCAGCCAGGAGAACGAACACCGGCGTCGGCTCGGCGGGCATGTGGTCTGGCCATCCATCCACTCCAAGCCCATCCGCCGTCTGATGGAACGACACGTGGAACGGGGTGAGCACCACCCCTGGCATCCGAGCGACCCAGACCGTCACCGCCGGCTGGCGCTCGATTTCCTGCTCTCCTCCGATGATGCCTTCGCCGGTACATCCCAGCAGGACGCGTGGCGCAAAAGATTCTTTCACGGCGGCGGCCGCCTCGTCCAGGTGCTCGGCGTGATGAGGCGACACGAAGACAACGGCCAGATCGACCGGTCCCGTACAGGCCTTCGCCGCTTGGCGGCACGCGTCTTTCGCCGCCAACGCGGTGTCCGCCTCCACCGAGGCTCCCGCTCCAAACGCCGCCATGACCGACTCCATGGGCCCACTCTAGCAGAAGGTGTCGGCACCACGCAAGGTGCCGCCCGAACGGATCGACCGCCTCCTGGTATACTTGCGACATGAAACAGTCCTGGTGGGGGCGGGTCGCCGTCGCGGCCGCCCTTTTTCTATGGGCAGCGCCTCCCCTCACTGCTGCGCCCCTCCTCGACGTCCGCTATGAAATGGACGTCGCGTTCTCTCCTACCAGTCACACGCTCAGCGGCGTCATCCTCTTGACCGTCGCCAACCATTCGGACGAGAAACTCGGCGACGTGTTGCTGACCCTCTATCCCAATATCTACCTCGAATCCGACCCGGATCTCGATCGGAGCCAGTCGGAAGTGATTTATCCCCGTCGGTTCAATCCGGGGTCAATTATGCTCACCACCGTCGAAACGGAAGAGGGTGGCGCCGTGCAATTCGCCATGATCGATGGCGCCGCGCCGCACGCGCACACGCTCGCACGGGTGTTTCTGCCCCAACCCCTGCCTCCGGGACAATCGATCCGCCTCCGGATCGGGTTCACGACTTCGATCCCTGAAAAGTTCGGCGTCTTCGGACATTTTCACGGCATCACGGTGTTACAAGGCGGATGGCATCCCTACGTACCAGCCTTCCACGAAGGCGAGTGGGCCGTCGACCGGTTGCCCGATCCGGCTCAATTCCTCGTGAGGATCACCACCCCGCGCGGCATGACCGTCGCCGGCGCGGAGGCGGAACCGGGCGATTCCGAAAGCGAGACGACGAGGTGGATCTATCGGTCCGAGCGATCAACCACCGTCGCCCTCGCATTCAGCCCGTTGTATCTTGAGCGCGTCGAACAGGACGGCCCGACTCGTCTCAGATATTTCTTTCTTCCCTCCGACCGCCAATACGTGGCCAAGATCATGGAGACGCTTCGCCACGGCCTCGCGTTCTACCGCAAGGAATACGGAAACGCTCCGATCTCGGAGGTGGTCCTGGCCGCAGCCTACTTACATCAGACCCTGGTCTCGCCCCACGAAGAGGTCAGCCTGGTCAGCACCCGACTGTTCAAAGTGTTCTGGCCGCTGCAGAAATACCACGAAGCGGAGCTGGTCAAGGGTCTGCTCTTTGTGTTGTGGCGAGCCCGACTCCCCGATGAAGAAGCGTGGGTCTTAGAAGGCCTTGCAGAGGCCGGCACGCAACTGTACATGAAAGATCGCTATCGACATCCGCCCAATCTCCTGAGACTGCTCAAACCGTTCTCTTTCCTCCCGGTCGTGGACCAGATCCTGTATTCCAAGAAGCTTCCACTCCGACAGGTCTACTTCAAAGAAGCCACCCCCATCATTCCGCGAGAAGACATCGCACTCTTTAACAACCGGCGGCCCGACGGCTCGACCATGCTCTTCAAGCTGACGGCCCTGTTGGGACCGTCGACGGTGAATACCCTCTTGCACAATTACGTGGAGCTGGTGACACAAGACACGCCGAAACCGTTCCGCGTGGTCACCCAAGAGACCACCAACCGAGATCTTGAATGGTTCTATCGGCAATGGCTATCGGTCAATCCCTCGACCGACTACGCGATCGCCTCGGTGAACCAGGAGCGGAGACCAGACGGCTACCACACGACGCTCGCCGTCACCAAGACCGGTGAAGGGATTGAGCCGGTGACCATTCGGCTCCGCCAGCGAAGAGGACCTCCTCTGACCACCACATGGCTTTCCTATGAACCCTCGTACCAAGAGACCTTTGTCACGCCGTCACCGGTCACGGTGGTGCACCTCGATCCCGACCACAAAACCAGCGATCTCCAACGATTCAACGACCGGCAACCACCAGCCATCAAATTCATCTTGGAGAGTTTCCCCGGCCTCAGCTACAGTTTCGATACGAAAAATTTGAGCTACGACTTCAGCGCGTATCTGCAGCGTTTGTATGACGAAGACAACATTTTGCGTTTCAGCTACTCCAAAAACGATACATCGACGGCCGCGACCGTCGGACTCGGCCATGGCTATGACAACGACATTCTGTCCTACTCGACGCGTCAGTCGCTCAGCTTGGCCGTCTCCTACAGCAAACAGAACATCCCACTGGCCACCAGTGCGTCGACCGCGCCGTTCACTGCCCTTCATCTCACTCATACCCTCTCCAACGCCAAAACTCCCCTGATCTATTCGGACGAGATCCAGCGACTCGTCTTCGGGAACATCCCGTATTCCACGTTCACGACCGACCTGGCTCAGAAGGTGTTCGGTAGCCCACATCCCCACGCCGTCAAGCTGCGTCTCGACATCCGGCGGCAGTGGCCGGTCGCGACACTTCACGAGGTCGCGGGTCGCGCTGTGGTGGGTCAGTCGTTGGGGGGATTGCATGAGGAACGTCGATACGATCTGGGCGGGAGTGGAGGGATGCGCGGGTACTCCCCGACAAACCTATCCGGAGAGTCCATCGTTCTGGGGTCGCTGGAATACCGCTATCCGCTCGTGCGTGAACTCGGGACCAACCTGGCCGGCATCACCGTCCTTCGCCGACTCCAAGCCGCCCTCTTTGGGGACATCGGGACCGTGTCGTCATACCGCCGTTTCCGGACCGATGCGGGGGTTGGCATCCGACTGACCCATGATTTTCTCGGCCTGTATCCACTGGTCACCCGGTTCGATATTGCCTTTCCCGTGAATGTTGAAGAGGCCTTAAAATCCGAAGAGCGAGGAGCCCATTTCTATTTTACGGCTGGACAGCCCTTTTGAGCGGGGAAGCAGGAAAGGGGTGGGAGCGGACCTGGCCGCCCGACTCTTTCGGCGCTCGACGTCGCGCCATACAGATGCGGTCTCGGCCGCCGTATTTCGCCTCGTACATCGCTTGGTCTGCCAGGCGGATAAGATCCTTTTTATTGCGCGCGTGATCCGGAAAACCCGCGATACCGAAACTAGCCGTCAGGGGTAGTTTCAGGCCTTCCTCACCCAAAAACTCATGACGGTGGAACGCTCGATGCAGACGCTTGGTGATGACCAGCGTGGTGCGCAAACCCGTTTCGGGCAGCACCACGACGAACTCGTCGCCTCCATACCGCGAAATGATGTCCACATCGCGAAGATTTCGGATCAAGAGTTCGGCCACTTCCACCAGCACCCGACTGCCCATGAGATGGCCATAGCGATCATTCACCACTTTGAAGTAATCCAAATCCAAAAAAATCAGGGAGAGCACGGACCCGTAACGGACGCAGCGTCGGATCTCGATGTCCAGAGTTTGGTCCAAGTGACGGAAATTGAAGAGCTTCGTCAGGTCGTCGGTGATGGTCAGTTCGGCCATGCGTCGGTACAGTTGCGACCGCTCGATCGCGATGGCTGCCTGCCCCATTAACTGAAGCAACAAATCTCGATCAGTGGCATCGAACGGGCGGCCGTCCGCCCGGTTGACCATCTCCAGCACCCCCAAGATCTTTCGCTTGTTCGTGATCGGCACCGCAAGCAACGAGCGAAACCCGGACCGCGGGAACTTCCAATTTCTGAGCGCCGTGGGCAGCGGGATATGCCGATCCTCGATGAGCAGGGGTTTGGCCTGCTGCGCAACCCAACCCGCGGGCCCCTGCCCCCAGGCAATCGAACGAGGTTTTGTGGAACCGCGCCGTCCATCTTTGGTCAGTCGGATCGAGAGTTCTCGCCGTCCCTCCCCCTCATCAACGAGCAACAGCGACCAGCGCTCACAGGGAATCAACCGCTTGGCCCGCTCCACGATGATGTCCAACACCTTATCGAGTTCGAGGGTGGAGGTGAGCGCCTTACCGGTATTAATAAAAAAGGCCAACTGCTTGGCCTTCTCGCGGAGCTGGGAGCGAAGCGAGACAATCTCCGCCTGACGTCGCGGTAGCGGCTTCGCCCCGGCCTTCACGGCGGCAGAATCGATCAGCCGCCGTGGCACTTTTTGTATTTCTTCCCACTGCCGCAGGGGCATGGATCGTTTCGTCCGATCCGCTCCTTGTCCCGGTGTGTAGGCGACGAAACCGAATGGGGGGCAGTTCCCGGAGCACTGAAGACCGGGGAAGGAGGGCGGACAATCGGCTCTTGCCGGATGGCCTGGATCCGGAACAGATGTCCGATCGCATCGAATTTCACTCGGTCAATCATACCGGCAAAGAGGTCAAACCCTTCCCGCTTGTATTCGATCAGCGGATCCTTCTGGCCGTAGCCTCGCAGTCCGATACCTTCCTTGAGGTAGTCCATCGTCAAGAGGTGATCTTTCCAATGGGTATCGATCACCCGCAGCATCACCGCTTTTTCCAATTCGCGCAGTACGGTCGACCCGAATTCCTTTTCCTTCCGTTCGTACGCCTGGCGCACCTTCTGGCGGATGTCTTCCTTGATAACGTCTACCCCAACGTCCTGCCAGGGAGTCGGCTCAAAGGTCAGAGAGAACTGGGTGTTGAGTGCGTCGGTCAACCCTTTCAGGTCCCATTCCTCGGCATAGCTGGCCGCGTTGCAATATTGAGCCGCGAGGGAATCGATCACGTCCTCGATCATCTCGTGAATATCGTCGACGAACGGCGCTCCACTCAGCACCTGTCGGCGCTGCTCGTAGATCACCTCCCTTTGCTTATTCATCACATCGTCGTATTCAAGTAACTGCTTCCGGATATCGAAGTTGTGGGCTTCGACCTTCTTCTGCGCAGTCTCGATAGCGCGCGTGACCATGCGGTGCTCGATAGGGACCCCTTCCTCCATGCCTAATCGCTGCATCAGCCCGGAAATTCGTTCGGCCCCGAAGATCCGCAAGAGATCGTCTTCGAGGGAGAGATAGAACCGGGACGACCCAGGATCACCCTGTCGTCCAGCCCGCCCGCGTAGTTGGTTATCGATGCGTCGACTCTCGTGTCTCTCGGTGCCGATGATGTGGAGGCCCCCCGCCGCAACGACCTCTCGCTTCTCGGCTTCACACTCGGCCTTAAACCGGTCCAGGGCTTCGCGCCTCTGGGCTTCGGCGCCGGATTCCATCATCTCCGGCTCCCGGGCCAGCCACTGCTTAAAAAGAAAATCCGGGTTACCCCCCAACAGAATATCGGTCCCGCGGCCGGCCATATTCGTCGCAATGGTCACCGCGCTCTTGCGGCCGGCCTGCGCAATAATTTCTGCCTCTTTTTCATGAAACTTCGCATTGAGAACCGCGTGCTTGATCCCCTGTCTTTTAAGCAGCGCCGACAACCGTTCGGACTTTTCGATCGAGATCGTGCCCACCAACACCGGCTGGTCTCTCTTGTGACAATCCACGATTTCTTCAGCGATGGCCGCAAACTTCTCCCGTTCGGTCCGGTACACCACGTCGGGAGCGTCTTCGCGAATCATCCGACGATTCGGGGGAATCACCATCACGTCGAGATTATAGATCTTGGCAAATTCGGCGGCTTCGGTGTCGGCGGTTCCCGTCATCCCGCTTAGCTTCTTATACATTCGGAAAAAATTCTGGAAGGTGATCGTGGCTAACGTCTGGTTCTCGTTCGCAATCTTCACTCCTTCCTTCGCTTCAACGGCCTGGTGCAAACCATCGCTCCACCGCCGGCCTGGCATAAGACGACCGGTAAACTCGTCCACGATGAGGACCTCGCCATCCTTGACCACGTAATCCACATCTCGCTTATACAGCGAATGCGCCTTCAGTGCCTGGTGGACGTGGTGGACCAATGACATATTGCCCAGATCGTACAAATTCTCAACACCCAAAAACCTTTCGACTTTCGCGTTGCCTTCTTCGGTCAATGCCGCGGTTTTCGTCTTCTCTTCGATCGTGTAATCGACGTCCGCCTTGAGATAAGGAATCGCCTTGTTGATCTTGTAATAGAGCTCGGTAGAGTCTTCAGCCGGTCCTGAGATAATCAGGGGAGTCCGAGCTTCATCGATCAGAATACTATCCACCTCGTCGACGATGGCAAACTCTAAAGGGCGTTGAACAAATTGACGTGGGTCGAATTTCATATTGTCCCGAAGATAGTCGAATCCGAACTCGTTGTTGGTGCCATACGTGACGTCGCTCGCGTACGCGGCTTGTCGCGCGGCGTCATCGAGATCGTGCTGGATCACGCCCACGGTAAGCCCGAGAAATCGATATAATTCTCCCATCCACTGGCTGTCGCGCTTGGCGAGGTAATCGTTGACGGTGATGACATGGACTCCGTTCCCGTTCAACGCATTGAGGTACACCGGCAAGGTCGCAACCAAGGTCTTGCCTTCACCAGTTTTCATCTCGGCGATCTTACCTTCGTGGAGCGTGATCCCGCCGATCAGTTGCACATCAAAGTGGCGCATCCCCAAGACACGCCGCGACGCCTCACGCACCACGGCAAAGGCTTCCGGCAAAAGAGCGTCCAGATGTTCCCCGACCTGAAGCCGAGCACGAAACTCGGCGGTCTTGGCCACGAGTATCCCGTCGGACAACGTCTGGACCGAGGGTTCCACCGCATTGACTCGCTCAACAATAGGTGCTAACCGCTTCAACTCGCGGTCATTTTTGCTTCCAACGATTTTTCTAATAATACCTATCATAGATATATTCTTTCCGTGATGGCGCCGCCATTATATCACAACATACGACAACCGACGCCATCCCCTAAAACACGGACCCCCAGCGACCGACTGGCCGCTGGGGGTCCGTGTTCATCGGGAACACTGGCCGTGCTAATTTAAAATGTACCGAAGGGGGTTCGTTGGGGTCAAATTGACGACGACTTCATAGTGCAGATGCGGGCCCGTGCTCAAACCGGTGCTCCCAACCAAGCCGATGATTTGTCCTCGTTTGACACGCTGGCCAACCCGGACCTGAACTTTTGCCAAATGACCGTACGTCGTGGCATAGCCAAACCCGTGGTCGATCTTGATCGCATTCCCCAACCCTCCATCCCAACCTGCACGAATGACGACACCATTGGCCGATGCAACCAAGGGTGTGTTCTCTGGCACCGAAATATCAACGCCACGGTGCATCGCCGGCTCACCCGTGAATGGCGAAATCCGACGTCCGAATCCCGACGTCATCCACCCTTTTACCGGCCAGATTGATGGAGTGGACGCCCATCGGTTACGGCGGTGCTCGATGGCCTGAGTCAACTCTTGGTAACTCTGTTCCTGCTGAACAACATTAACCTGAAGAGTACTGAGGTCCTCCTCCAAGCTTCGCAGCAGCGCCTCTTGATGGCTCGGAGGCACCCCCGACGCATCGGGTGCTTCGATCGGCTCTTCGGTACCACCCTCACCACCATCAGGGTTTGCACTCGAGGCGGGAACCTGGCCTTCGGTGTCCGTTTCTCCACCGACCCCCAGATACTTGCTCGCGTTCGCTGGAACGTTGAGATCGGTGATCATCCGAAGTTTGACGTCAAACTCTTTGAGCCGCTCCATCTGGCGCTTTAAACCATCTACGCTTTGGGCAAAAAACTCTATTTTCGACTTCTGCGCGGCGGTTTCCTGCCGGAGCAGCGTCAGTTCCCAGATATTACCCACCATATAGAAATACTGCACAACAAACACAAGTAAAACGATAACGGCCGCACACGCTATCGATAGGAAAAGCTTCACGCTTTTCTTACTGACACTGAACCGGTAGGTCTTTGACGCAGGGTTCGGCAAGATCATAACCGTATACGATTCCCGATTCCTGTCGTCCATACAGCCCTCCTCGCCTGAACTACCACCCGAAAAAGTCGGGGGAGAGCCTAGCATAGCATCGCTAGGCTGTCAAGAAACTACACATAACATATTGAATTATCTATTTATTTCTTTTCTCAACGACCTCACTTAGAACCCAATGGAGATAACTTTCGGATCCACCCAGAATGGGCAGGCCAATGACCTCGGGCACCGAATAACTATGGAGAGATTTTACGCGGGAAACCACGGCATCAAGCCGACCGAGGGTCGTCTTCGCCACCCCAAGGACCTCCTGAACGTCCTGTAGCGCATTGTCCCAGACGAAGAAGGATCGAACCGCAGAAATGAGGTTTACGCAGGCGACAAGACGCTCCTCCACGAGTACTGCAGCAATACGGCTAGCCTCCTCGGAAGAGGAAAAAGTCATGAGCACCACGATCGGTGATCGGGGAGAAGGGGTGGCGGAAGGGTCCATGCCCAGAGGATAGGAAACTCAGGCCGTGGAATCAAGGGCGGACGAGTCCGGTGTGCCTCCCTGCGAGAGCCCTAGAAAGTTGCCGCCGTTTACAGTCCCTGATGAATCGTCGGCGTAATGAATATGAGAAGCTCGTTCTGGCTTTCGACCGTCGACCGGGTTTTGAAAAGCCATCCAAGGAACGGGATTTTCGAGAGCAACGGCACGCCACTTTCATCGACTTGCTCGCTCTTCGTATAAATGCCTCCAATGACGACGGTTTCTCCATTCTTGGCCAAGAGGTCGGTTTCAGCCGTCCGTGTCGTCAGCGGAGGAATACCCAGAACTGCCCGAGTATAGTCGGGGTCTTTTTTGTTTGCGACGACGTGTAGAACAATTTCTCCAGTCGGCGTCACATGCGGCGTCACGCTCAATTCAAGTTTGGCGTTGATCGTGGTCACACCGGACGGCCCTGCGGCACTCCCACCGCCGGTCGTCCCCCCGGCGGTGACGATCGAGGTCACGGGCACCAGAATTTCCGTCCCGCTCGAAATCTTCGCTTCTTTATTGTCTAACGTCAGAATTCGGGGTGTCGACAGAATCTTCCCCTTACCCGCATCTTCCAGGGCTGAAAGCTGGAGGTCCAACCGAAGAGTATCGGCAAGATTTCCGAAGGTGATGCCGAATGATCCGCCGTGCCCAGGTCCTACGTTGGCCGGCAAATTGACGGCAAATGGACCACCGCTGAGACCGATACCCCCGGTCAGGGCTTGGGCAACGGTGTCCGTCGAGTTCTGTTTCGTCGCCCCTCCGTGAAGGGTTGTGAGCAAATTGCCGTTCTGAGTCGTTCGCAGTCCACCCCACTGCACTCCGAGTTCACGCGTGAAGTTGGTATTGGCCTCGACGATTCGAGCTTCGATCATGATCTGGGGCGTTTTCGAGTCCAACTGCCGAACAAGTTGGGCAATCCTCTCGATACTTTCCGGCGCATCGTGGATGATCAGAGTGTTGGTCCGGGAATCGCTGGTCACACTTCCCTTTTTCCCTATCAGGCCCTTGAGGGACTCGCTAAGATCTTTTGCGCTGGCAAACTGAATCGCCAGGATCCTGGTCATGAGTTGGCTTTCGCCATCAACAAGTGGAGACTTGATGATTCGGGTGATGGGCCCTTCTTGGACCTTAACCAAGTTGCCCATCCGTAGTATCGCATCGAGCGCCTCCGACAGCGACACATCTTGAAAACTGAGGGTCAGTTTCCCCGTCACCTCATCGCTGATGACCAGATTGAGTCGACGTTCTTGACCAATCGCCCGGAGCACATCCTTCAACTCGGCGTCCCGGAACTCCATCGAATACCGATTGCCTCCAGCGGCGCTTCGTTGGACAGAAATCTGTCCTTGATCTTGTGCGCCGACCGGGATGGTCCATACGGCTGTACTCAGCCCAAAACAAAGGACGACCCACCACCCTCGCTGCACCATAACCTTCTCTCCTTACGGGAGGGCGAACGAACGAATACCAACCCGACGCACTTGCTGTCCCCGCTTCAACACAACGGCACTCGGGGTGATCTCGACTACGGTTTCCCCGTTGACGTGATCCCCAACCCGCACGATGTCATGGTTAAGAATAGCGACCACTCCGCTCGGTCCGGCAATCACGCCCCGCAACTCCGCTAATGAACCAGGGGAATCGTTCCCGGTCGATGCCGGGTCGGGGGGACGATTGAACGGATCTTTCCCCCACCGCGTAAGATCGTCGCTCGACTGGGGAGTAGAGCTGGTCCCGTCTAACGAGAGCGCCAGACCGGACGCGATGCTCCCTCCCCCTATCAGGGTGGCCATCAAGATGGCCCAATACAGGCGGTTTCTGAGGCGTCCGATCTTTACGGTCATTGAGGGCTTTCGGAAGCGCTTGTCGCCAATCCCAGAAGAGCTGTGGGACTGACCACCGTAAACCGAGCTGAGACCAGGGTGACCCGTTCTGAGTCTCTCCCGAAGTGAACGTTGTCGATGGTCAGCCGCCAGCGGGACTCCTCCAACGCGTTGAGATAAGCGCCAAGTACCCGAAAGGGGGCATTCAGTTCGACCTCCAGAGCACCGGTCCGTCCTAGGACAGCACTCGGTCGGACCGCGATGAAATCGACGCCGCTTCGTTCAGCGAGTGCCGCCATATCACGGAGAAGGGCGGAGAGGCGGGTGTCTTCGGGCACCATATTTCCGCGAGATTGAGCCGCGATCGTCGCAGCGGCTTGACCACCGGACCGATCGAGTTCGTTTTGCAGCGTCGCGATCTCTCCTTCCAAGGCACGTCGCTCGGTTTCAAGCATTTTGACTCGTTTGACCGATGGAACATCGAGCAACAACCCCACAAACACGATACCGGCTGCAACCGCCAGGGCCACCACCAACTGCTCGCGGCGACTGGGACGCCATGAGGAGATTCGGATGAGCCACTGCTTCTCCATCACCCACGTTCCGGGTGTGATTGGTCAAGGAACGAGGCCCGCGCGATCACGCAGTGAACCTCAAATTTCACGCGACCGGGCGCAGCACTCTCTCGTTGAGAATAGGCCAGTTGCGGCTGGGTGAGGTGCGGCGCCGTTTCGAGGTGTGCCAACAGCTCGACGACTCCGCCCTGAGAGGCCGCAACTCCCTGGATTCGAACGGCGACCTCTTTGGCGTTTTCCTGCGTGGCGATCTCTTCGAACTGGGTCAACCACACACCGTCCGGAACGACGAGGCTCAGTTCGCGCAGGATTTCCGACCAGGGAATGCCGGTGGTCTGAATCCGCTCTTCCGTGAGGCGCGCTTGCCGCGCATCGTTCTCTTGAAGGACCTGCCGGACCTTCGCCACCTCTTCAGCGAGGTGGTCACGAGTGGATTTCATCTGCACGATCTGGGGGTCGAGGCGTCCTGCAGCCCAAACCTGGATGCCCCAAATAAGGAATGGCGCGAGGATGCCAACGCCGGCGGCGACAATCAAAAGCCATTTGCCGGGCTGAGGCCTGCCGTCCCGTAACAGTTCCTCGATCAGGTTGATCGTGTTTTTCACGCGTGACCTCGTAAGGCCAGCCCCACGCTCGACGCATACCGAGGAGCGACCTGCTCAAGATCCGGTCCGACGGTTCCGCAATCCATCCCTTCGAAGGGGTTAAATAAGCTGACTTTCGCGTCGAAGAAAGAGGAGATATACTCGACGAACCCCGGCATTAACGGAGTCCCTCCCGCCAACAGCATTCGCTCGAGGGCGCCGTCGCGTGATTGCGCGCGGTAGTAGTCGACCGAGCGCTGGATTTCCACGATCAGGCGGTCGACCTCCGGGCCCAGCGCTTCCAGCACTTTCGCCTTCCCGGATAGCCCTTGCTCTCGCTTCAGGGCTTCAGCCTGACTCGCGTCAACGCCGAACTTCTCCACGAGGCCCTGGGTGAGGACATCCCCGCCCAATGAAATACTCCGGGAGAACCGAAGTGTCCCGTGCTTCGCGAGGTTGATGTCCATTCGGCCGGCCCCGATATCGACGAGGGCGACGCACCCTGCTCCGGTTTGGTCCTTTCCGAGACGGTGGACCGCGTGATAAAACGCGACCGGATTGGTCTCCATCGCGGCGACCCGAAGTCCCGAGCGTCGATATTGCTGCAATTCTTTGTCGACCCCGGATCGCTCCGCCACGATCATGGTGACCGGAACCTTCTGATCCGATGGTTTTCCGGCCAGATAGTCGACGATCATTTCGCCCTCTTCCAGAGAAGTGGCTTTTTTCGCCTCCCACCGCAGCGCTTCGGACAGTTCATGGGACGGGATCGGGGGAAGATCCAGGTGGCGAACCACCGCGGGCCGGCTCTGCAGACTGACGGCGACGGATTGATCGATCATCCATGGGTGCTGCATGGCGGACTGAATGGCCTGAAGACTCGGCCAGGCCTCGTCATCGCGCGACTCGGGAGTGAGCTCCTGAAGCTGGGCGTGAACCACCTTCCATCCCCCCGATTTTTTGACGAGTTGCACCAGCTTGACCGCACCGCGCCCCAAGTCGCACCCGACGGTCGAACTTTTTCTCCCGAAGAACCTCACGCCACCTTTCTCCGTCGGGTTCGCTGGTTGACCGTGGGGCGGCCGTCGGGTTCGTCCAGCGCCTTTTGGTAGGCCACCTTGTGCTTGAATCCCTTCTTGAGATATTTCCAGATCACTTGCACCAATCGGACGTCGGTCTCTGAAAATTCCCGGGCCTCAAGATCGCCCATGGCGATTCTGGTAGGGGTCACATATCCTTTTTGTTCGAGGTAATAGAGCTTGTGCCTCGGGATATCCACGCGCTCCAGTAAATCCTTGGTTTTCACGAGCCAGCTCCCATATCTTTGGAGATCTGTTTTTCTACTGTGGAAGAAGTCTATCCCAGGGATGGGAACTGTCAAACACGGGGAACAGCTCGTCAGAACCCGTACACCGCGGTCATTCGCTAACGGTATTGCTCTTGCCAAATCGTCGTGCCGACGTCGTTGAGACCGCCGGTATTGAACGGATTGACCGTGACCGAAGTGGGAACCGCCGCTGCGTACCCGTTGGCGTCGGTAATCGTCAGCGTAAACGCGTTCGGGCCCGTCGCGGTGGGCGTGGTGGAGAACGTGAGGCGGTACTCCCCCTGCCCGCCGACGTACTGTTGATCGGCCACCACCGGGGCTGTAAACACCACGGGGTTGGATCCCGAGACCGTCCAGGTCTCCACCGAAGTCCCGACGCCGCTATCGACGAGCGAATAGGTATCGCCGCTCCAGGTCCACCCCGCCGGAATGGGGATTGCGACGCTGTTGGTCGCAGCACAGCCGTTGTTTTGAAACGTCCAACTGATTTCGTCGTTGGTGCTCGATGCGTTCGTGGAGGTGACGGCGACTAAGTATCCTCCGGCCTTTGTCGATGGCGACGAGCTGGCTGGCGTCGTGCGGGGCGTTCCACTAATCGCGCCAGTCCCGGTCGCGGTTCCGTCGAAGGTGAAGGCTTCGCCGTTGGCAGCCGCCGTGACCGCATAGACCCACGTGAACGCAAACGTCCCCCCGCTTGCCGGAACCGGCCCGTTTGGTGCGGCCGGGCTCGGCCCCGAGGTCAGCGTGAGGGGTGCGCCCGCAAGCGACACCGACAGCGTGGGTGTGACATTGATGATGTTCTCGACATAGGTGTTCGTTAAGGTCATGGTCACAGTAAAGCTCTGTCCGCTGTACCGACACGATGACGAGACCGTGATACTTGCAGTGAACTTGAAGATCCCCACCGTGAGCGTCGGCGAAGTGGCGGTGGCGGATGTGGCCGTCCCGGTGTTGTTACGGACAGGAGCCGTGAAGTAGATTGTGCCAGTGTCGGTCGCGAGCGTGGAATACGTAAACGTGATCGTGCCGCTTGCCCCGGCAGCCAGGGTCAGCGGGCTGGGGCTATAGACCGTGGACGTCAGCGTCTGGGTTACCGTACCTGTTTTCACCGCAGTCGGAGGATTGGGGTTGGAGACAATTGACGTCTGCGTCGCTGTCGACCGATTCCTGACCGTCATGACCAGACGAAAGCTAGTCCCTGCGGTGAGCAAGGTGATGGGAGTTCCCGTGAGATCCGTGATCTGAACCGATGTCACCTCCAAGGACTTCAACGTCCAGGAACCGGGGTTGTTGGTGGTGACCGATCCAAGGTTCGTGAACGGAGGTCCGGTCGTGGTCGTGGTATTGTAGGCGCGTATGTCTCGTAAGGTTTCGTTGGTGTCGACGGTTGTCGAACGGAAGACGAAGACGATCGGAAAGTCGAGGAATGCGCCGGTCACAATGGCGTTGCCCCACGACGCAGCGCGGAACGTGACCGAGGTCGTACTATACGCGGTTCGGGTCCAGCCCGCCGGCGCCGCGGTGGTCCCCGAGAATGTCGTCCCCGTGCCCGGCAAGCGAAATCTGACTTGGTAAATCCGCTCGCCGGCATTCCCTCCACTGTTGGTATTCGTGATGCGGTAGGTCAGTGTCCCGGTACTGCCCATCGTGACCAGCGCAGGCATCGCCGGGGTTTGGGTAATCGTATAGCTGCGCGCAGCCTCGGCCGGACCGCCCCAGACGCTGAGCGTCAGGACTATGATTATGCCTGGAATGAGCCATCGCCGCATGCTCAGTCACCTCACCGTTGAACCGTCTTCTGCACGACACGAGCCGCGTTGCCGATCGGCGCGCTCCCCACCGAGCTGGTCGAAACCAGTAACACCTCGTAGTCCGACGCCCCAACGCCATCCGCAAGAATCGGAGTCACCGGATAGCCGACCGCGTGGACTGCCGACGTGAGATTCGTGCACCGCACCACCCCGGTGAGCGTCATGACCCCTCCGGCCGTACTCGACCCCGTGTAGGTGATCTCCTCCGGATCGATCGTGATCGTCCCGGCCGAGAGGAATTTTGCATTGGCCGCAATCGTGAACGATGCCGAAGGGGTGGCGACGCACACGGCGCCCAGGGTCCCCAGCGCCGTCGTCAGCGTGGTCACGGGATAGACCGCTGTTCCGCGCGAGAACGTGCCGATTCCCCCGCCGGTTACTCCGCCGATGGTAACGTTACGGGTGAGGCCCGTGAAACTCGTGGCAGTCACCCCGGTATACTGGACGAACTCTGCCCCTGCACCGATATCGTCCTCCAATTGCAGAAACCCGGCGTTCGGGAATCGCGCCGTGGTGAAGACCTGGACGGACGCGGATGCCGGGACTAGGCGCCGGGTGAGCAGCGTCGCGGGAAGGAACGCATCCACGGCAAACGTGCCTGAGCCGAGCGCCGTGGCGGGGGTGACGATCGGATCAGTCGCGCTTCGATACCAATCGAGGTTCTGCGCGAAGGCCCGCTCGACGAACTCTGCTCCTCCCTCCGCAACGTCAAACGCCTGGGTCGACCGCACCTCGTTCATGGCGGTGAAACTCTGCGTGCTGATGAGCGACCCCATCATCGTGCCGAAAAACCCGACGATGACGATCAGGAACAACGCGATAATCAGCGACACCCCGCGCTCGGCACTCAGCCGGGGCCTCCGCCAGGGTCTCACGTAAAACTCCTGGGGTGGACGCGGATTCGAAGCGTTTGCGACTCGCCGGACCTGGTCACGGTGAGACTGATCCGAATAATCCAGATGTTGGTGGGCAGGGTGGCTGCCGTGACGCCGTCGTTTTGAAGGTATGAAAAAGTCAGGGCTGAGACGTCCGAAGCGAGCGCCGTTCCATTCCTCGTCAATGTCCCGGCAGCCACCGTGTAGGTGATGCTGGTTCCCCCAACATCGGTGAACTGCAGCGTTCCCGCCGTCCACGTGGGGATGTCGGCCGCCGTTCGGCTCCGGATGCCTCGGATTTCGTGCGCCATGCGCTCGATACCCAGTCGACTCTGGTCCGTAAGGCCGGCTCGCACGTCCTGGGCGATATACTCCTTCGTCCCTTGCATGATGAGCACCGAGCCGATCCCTCCAATGACTCCGACGAGCACGATGGTGATGACTAATTCAATCAGGGTAAAGCCGGCTTGCCACCGATCGCGAACGCGTTCTCCGCGGTTGACGTTTTCAGGACGCTTGTCTGACATCATCGTCTTCCGATTTTCCCGCGCCCGGTCTCTGCCTCAATAGTTCACGAGCAACGCGACCGCGGTGAGACTGCCGAACGTTGAATGGGTCACCGTAACCGTGACCCGGGCGTAATCGGTTTGTCCGGCGCTGGCCGCGCACGAAGGACTGGGGGCCGTGCCAACCGCGTTCAAGTTCGCCGCGGTCACGCAGGTGATCGCGACCGAACGCGCATAGCCGTCGAATCCCAGCACCGCCGCCGTCTCCGCCGGGTAATTCCCCGGGGTCGTCGCGTACGTAAAACCTCTCGGGATGCCCGTATCCCGACGATCCGCGATAATTTGCTCGATTTTTTCCTGGGCCAAGGTAGCCCCAAGTTCGGTCAACACGGGAGAGGAGCTGTTTCGGAGGCTCACCGCGAAGGGGACCAAGATCCCGAACGCCAAGCCGATGACGACCACCACGATCACCGTCTCGATGAGTGTGAAACCCCGTTCCTGCATCACACCAAGCCCTCAAACTATGTTCCGTGATAGTCCACGCCAGCGATCGCCTACGGATTGCTGACTCTTCCGGTTTCCGGCTGTACCGTGACGGTTTGCGCGGTGTCACCGCCGGTCACCGTGATCGTCCCGCTCGCCAGGGCAGTGGTCGACGGCGTGACGCCCGCGTACAGGTACGGGCGACCTAGGCCATCGAATTCGATTCCCCGATTGACGACGGCACTCCCATTGAGGTTCCAACTCAACGTAATACCGGTATCCGTCGTCACCGCGAACCCTCCCGCCCCGTCAGGGTTCGTCGCCAACGCCCCGGTCGAATCACGAACTTCGTACGACGTCGCAGAGGGGAACACGATTCTGAACCGCTGATTCTGGGACATGGCAAGATTCTGGGTATACGCCACATCCGACTGGAGCTTGCGTGCCGTGGCCGACGCCTTGACACCCGTGATGTTGGCCAAACGAGGAACCGCGACCGCCGCCACCAGCGCGATGATCACGATCATGACGGTCAGCTCCACGAGCGTGAACCCTGCGTCGCGGGGTGAGTTCATCGCGGAGCCCTCCCGTTCCTTTACCAGACCTCAAATGGGAGAGCAGGCGTTTGCGTTGCCTGCTGCTCCCATTCATCCGCCGGAACTAGCAACCGCCGGTACTGGTTCCAACAACGCCGGTGGTTCCGTTGTAGGTCGCCTGACAGGTCGCCGAGCCGCCCGCCGGTTGGAACGTGACCGCGGTGGGAACGGTGTAGTCGGCGGTAAATCCACTCATGTCCTGGAGGGTGGTCCCGATGCCGGCGGCTGTTCCGGCTGGAATCCCCGTTGCGGCGGCCACGTCGACCGTGTTGCCGTCTAGATCGACGGTAGTCGCCGCGAGGTTATTGACCACTTGGTACTTCGCGCGAGAGACGGCCACACCGCTTCGCAGACCAGCCGCCATACCGTTGACCGCCGCGGTTCTCGCCTCAGCCCTGAGGTTGGCAAACTGCGGAACCGCAAACGCCGCCAGGATCCCCAGGATGACGATGACCACCACCAACTCGATCATCGTAAAACCAGACTGATCTTTAAGTAACCTCATTCTAGATCTCCCTTCTCCCTTGAGAGTTCGTGGTTAACAACTGGTGACCGTTGTGGTCACCACGCCGGTGGTTCCGTTATAACTCGCCTGGCAGGTCGCGGAGCCCCCGGACGGACGGAACGTCACGGCCGTCGGAGTCGTATAATCGATGGTGAAGCCGCTCGTATCCTGAAGGGCCGTTCCGATCCCGGCCGCCGATCCAGCCGGAATACCGGTGTTCGCAGCCACCGTCACGGAATTGCCGTCCAGGTCGACCGTCGTCGCCGCCATGTTGCCGACCGCCTGGTACTTGACTTTCGACACTCCGACCGCGCTGCGCACACCCCCGGACAGGCCGTTGACCGCCGCCGCCCGCGCCTCACCCCGGAGGTTGGCGAACTGCGGAACCGCAAACGCCGCCAAGATCCCCAGGATGACGATGACCACCACCAACTCGATCATCGTAAAACCAGACTGACTCTTAAGAAGTCTCATGCTAACCCCCTCGTGTTCCCAGTTAACCGGTGATTAACAGCTCGTCACCGTCGTGGTCACCACACCGGTGGTTCCGTTGTAACTCGCCTGGCAGGTCGCCGAGCCCCCGGAGGGTCGGAACGTCACGGCCGTCGGGACCGTGTAGTCGATGGTGAAGCCGCTCGAATCCTGGAGCGCCGCTCCGATTCCTCCGGCCGTTCCAGCCGGAATGCCCGTGGCAGCAGCCACGGTCACGGAGGTCCCATCCAGGTCAACCGTGGTCGCCGCCAGATTGTTCACCACCTGGTACTTTGATCGCGCCACCGCGACGGCGCCTCGCAGCCCCCCGGACATGCCGTTGACCGCCGCCGCCCGCGCCTCACCCCGGAGGTTGGCGAACTGCGGAACCGCAAACGCCGCCAGAATCCCCAAGATGACGATGACCACCACCAACTCGATCATCGTAAAACCAGACTGACTCTTGAGTAACTTCATACTCTTGCCCTCCCCTTGTTGGTTTGACGATGCACGACTACGACCCTCACCGGACTCTTGAAGGCCCCTTACAGACTGGCCACATCTGGCAACCGAGGCTACCACTGTTCATATCCCTTGGTGGTCGAGGACACCAGCCCAACCTCTGGAACATACTGGTATCGGTGTCCAAACGGATCGATCGGATAGCCCTGAGCGTCCAGGGCCTGCGCTTGGAGGTATTGGGCGTTGAAAAAGGTCCCCTCGATTGCCGGCAAGAGGAACCTCTTGGTCAGCAGGTCCGTGAGATGCTCGGGATTCCGTTGGTTCAGTGCATGGAACAATTTGACGGACATTCGGATATTAGACAGCCCCATCTTGAGGGCGGTCTCCCGCGCCTCTCGAATCCCGTGTTCAAAGTAGACCATCATCACCACCGAACACCCAGCAATAAGGATGCCGGTGACCAGTGCATCGAAGCCCTTTCGGCCGTAGACATCTCGCCAGACCACCGCGACATCAACCTCCCCCCCCTTTGACCACGTGAATGAGATTCCACCACGGAAGAAAGATCGCCAAGGCCAGACACAACACCGCGCCGCCGATCACGACCAAGAGAAGCGGCTCGATGGAGGATGAAAGGTTCTTGATGGCAAAATCGACTTCCCGGTCATAATACTCGGACACCTTCATGAGCATCGGTTCCAATTGTCCGGTTTCCTCTCCGATCGAAACCATCTGCACCACGCCCGCAGGGAACAGCTTGCTGGCTTTCATCGGCTGCACAAGTCCTCGGCCCTGACGCGCGCCTTCTCCGATCGTGTCAATGGCCCGCGACAAAGCCACATTGCCCACGGTCTTGGACACGATCTCCAGTGCTTCCAAGGCAGGCAACCCACATCGGTTCAAGGTGCCGAAGACGCGCGCAAATCGCGACAACGCCGACTTCAACAGGAGCGGTCCGAAGATCGGCAGTCGAAGCTTCAGGGCGTCCCACCAGGCGCGTCCCCCCGGCGTTTTGAGGTATGCGCGAACACCAAAAGCGATGGCCACCAGCATGGCAAATAGGGCGATGCCGTAAGAGTGAACGACGGTATTGAGACCGATCATCATGCGTGTCGGGAGAGGAAGCGTTGCATTGAAATGGTCATAAAGAACAGTGAACCGGGGAATCACGAATGTCACTAAGATCCCGAACGCCACCACCAATGCCACGAGAACGATCTTGGGATACCTGGTTGCTGCCTTGATCCTCGCCCTGGTTTCTGCATCATGCTCGGCTAAGTACGCCAGACGATCCAACATCTCGTCCAACACGCCGGCCGCCTCGCCGGCTCTGATCATACTGACGTACAAGTGGTCGAATACCTCCGGGTGCTTGGCCACCGCGTCGGAAAACGCCATCCCTCCTTCAACATCCTGCCGAACTTTGATGAGAATACTTTTGAGCTTCGGATTCACGGTTTGTTCGATCAACGCGTCAAATGCCGAAACAAAGGACAGTCCCGCGGTGATCAGGGTCGCCATCTGGCGTGTCAGAATGATCAGGTCTTCGGCGCTGACACGGGTCGTGAACTCTTCGAACGATTTCAGTGAGGTTCGCCAATCCCACCCCGTGGCTTCGTCGATCCGAATAGGAAGATAACCCAGTTGGTCGAGCTGGAGGGCTGCCGCTTCACGTCCCGACGATTCTAAAATTCCAGTCATGAGCGTACCGCGAGGATCACGAGCTTTATAACGATAGGCAGTCATTGGCCCGATGGGGTATGCAAAGCGTGTGCTACCAGCGAGAGTCGACTCGGCCCTCGATTTTCATGGAATAATTGCTGTTTTCCTTTCTGAGCAATCGCCCCAGCCTTTCTATCCCTCCGTGGTGTGGCGTCCATTGCCTATCCCGGCCGTTTTTCGTCACTCACCGTCGACGTCCTGAGTGACACGGTAGACCTCCTCCAAGCTGGTCAGCCCGGTCGCGACCTTGGCCAATCCGGCTTGCCGCAGTGGAACATACCCGGCCCGCAGTGCCTCGGCCTTCATCCGAGCGCCCGAAGCCCTGTCGATGATCAGCTCGCGTATCGCATCATTGGGTATCAGCAACTCATAGAGGCCAACCCGTCCGTTGTATCCGGTATTTCGACACCCAGCACATCCGGTTCCCTTCATCGGCTTGACGGTGTTCTCTTCTAAAATGACTCCCTCAAAGACCTTCGGAGGAAGCGCATCCGGTTTTCGACAGGTGAGACACACTTTTCGCACCAAACGCTGCGCGATCACCCCGAGAAGAGACGACGCGATGAGAAATGGCTCGACCCCTATATCGATTAAGCGCCCAACGGCGCCTGGGGCATCGTTGGTATGGAGGGTGGAGAAAACGAGGTGGCCGGTTAACGCGGCTTGGATGGCGATGGTCGCGGTCTCGCGGTCTCGGATTTCGCCCACCATGATCACGTCAGGGTCTTGGCGAAGAATCGACCGCAATCCGCTGGCGAACGTGACCCCAGCCTTCACGTTGACCTGAACCTGCGAAATAATTTTCATCTGATATTCGACCGGATCCTCAATCGTCACGATGTTACGCGCGATCGTGTTGATGGTGTTCAACGCCGCGCACAGCGTGGTGGTCTTTCCGCTCCCGGTCGGTCCCGTGACCAGAAACAAGCCGTACGGCCGTTCAACCAACTGACTCACCGCCTGATATGTCGACGGTGAAAACCCCAACTCCGAGAGCTTCACCACCCCCTGCCGCTTATCGAGAATCCGCATAACGACCTTTTCGCCAAAGATCGTCGGGAGTGTGGAGACCCGGAGATCAATATCGCGTTCGCCGACCTTCATTTCGATTCTGCCGTCCTGGGGGGCGCGTCTTTCCGAGATGTCCATGTCGGCCATAATCTTGACCCGAGAGATCACACCCCCTTGGAGACCTTTGGGAGCGGTGGTGATCTCCCGTAACAATCCATCAACCCGGTGGCGTACGCGGAGCACTTCCGCATCCGGCTCGATGTGGATGTCGCTGGCCCCCTCGTGGACGGCTTGGGTGATAATCGTTGTGACGAACTTGACGACCGGAGTCTCTTCAGCCAACCGTTCCATTTGGACCGATTGGGTCTCCTGCTGGTCTTCATAGGGTTCGAGGTTCTTCACCGCCTCCTCGATCGTCGAACCCATTCCATACTGATGTTCAATGGCCCGCATGACATCTTGCTCGGTACTCACCACGGGCTGGATCTCCAAGCCGGTGACCCGGGCGATATCATCCACCGCGACCACGTTGAGCGGATCGACCATCGCCAGGGTCAGCGTGTTTTCCTTCTTATAGAGAGGAATGGCTTGGTGGCGGCGGGCAAGCAGTTCGGGAACCAACTTGATGACATCGGCGTCGATAATGATGGTGGAGAGGGCCTGATGGGGAATACCCATTTGGCGGCCCAGCGTTTTGATGATGCCCTCTTGGGTCACATACCCTAGACCCTTGAGGATCGCCCCGATACGGCCGCCGTGGCGTCGTTGCTCGGCCAGGGAGTGGTCGAGTTGTTCCGGTGTCAGCAGGCCTTCGGCGATCAACATCTCGCCGAGCATCTTGCGCTTCTGCTGAGGAAGGGCCATCGGCCTTACAGGATTCTGCGGACAACCACCATGCAAAAACTATAGCAGAGGGTTGAAAAGCCGCAAGCAGACGGGAGAACTGGGCGGGAAAAGTGGGACCTTGTTAGGTTCCGCTAAGGGCCACGGTCACTTCGATGCGAGTTTGGGGTTCCAGCAGGATGATATACGATGGCGTGACATCCTTGAGAAGGATCCCGCCGGTCAACGATTCTCCTCGGGCAACGGTAAAAAGATCTTTGCCGCGGGACAAAAAGGCCCGTTCGTGTCCACCGCCCGCCACGTACCCAAGATATTTATATTGGGCCAGCTCGCTTCTTGCGCGTTGAGCCGCGAGCTCCTCTGGAGAAGGCGGGGGCGGCGGGGGCGGCGGAGGGGGAGGGGGGGGCGGCGGGGGAACAGGCGGGGGCGGGGGCACATACACCTGGACCGGCGCAAAAATATTTCTCGGTGATTCGACGGGTACGCGAGGCGGGTCGAGCAGCTCAACCTTCACGCGGAGATCGGGCCGGCCCCTTTTCGCGGCCGAGGGAGAGGCGGTGCTTCCCTTGACATAGGTGAGCGGCGCGGTCTTCGGCGGTTCGTGGGTGACGATCCGATAGACCAGCAGTCCAAACCACAGGGCGACCAGCGCCACCAGGAGCATCACCTTCTGATTGCTCACGAGGTCCTCAGGTAGGCGGCGACTCTGAGCTGAACCTCAAGTTGGGCCTCTTCTTTCTTGGCCCGGGTCAACGTGAGTCCCTCGATGGTGAAAAATGGACTGCTGTGCTCCAAATCATCGAGGAATCGGCGGACCTGACCGTATGGGCCGGAAAGAGCGAATGTTAACGAGACTTTTTGGAAATCTTTGGACTCGATCCGTTCAGGCTGGTAATTCACAGCCGGGATAGCCAACCCTCGTTGTTTTGCCAGATTAGCCAGAGTGGTCATGACCTGAGGTAAGTCCTGCCGGGTTGTGGCCTTCTCCGACACGGCCTTCATGTCGAGATACGCTTGCCGGTACGTTTTGTAGCGACTGATCGACTCGCGCTCTGTCCGCCACTGCGCTTCGGTCGTGGTCAGCATCGTCTGACTCGGTCGGAGGATTCCGGTATAGACGACGATGTTCAGCACGATGGCGAGCAAAAGCAATACCCCTCCGGCTCCGTATCGTCGGATGAGAGGACTCATCGTCATCCCGCCATCCGATACATACATTGAATACTGAACTCTACCCAGCCGGTCGCCGTTGTCTTCTGCTGTTGGAGGAAGACATCGGTGAAATGGCCGCTCTGTTCCAGCGCGATCATCAACTTTGCCAGATCCTGCAACGTCAGAGAAACACCCTGGAGCGCGATCACACGGCTCTTGATGTCGGGATGAATGCTGTTGATGGACACGTTGCGCGGCACGGCAGTCTCAAGATCGTTTAACAACGTCGTCCACGAAAAGGTCTTCTGTTCAAGGATCTCGTTGAGATCGCCCACCCGCTTGGTGAGATCGCCCACCGCGCGAGGGTCATCTGCAGAGAATCCCAACGTGCGCAGGTCCGTGCGAAACCGATCAGACTGCTGCTGGACACGAGCCACCCCTTCTCGCATGGTCGACGCCTCTTGCCGATTGTCGAGCGCCCGCCACACATTGGCGCCCGCGATCAGGAGCGCGACAAAGGAGCTCGCATAAAGAGCGGCAGCGATCACGCGGGCTCGGGCGTACCCCCCGGACGAAAAATTGGTCCGGAACGGTTCGGGTTCTTTGGCGGTCACGACGGCCATGGTTCTCAGCGCTCCAGGGCGGCGCCCAGCGCTCCCGCCGCGCGAGCCATTTCTGTGGGAGGAAGAGCGGCCATTTCGTCGAGGACGACGTCTTCTGCTCCCAACACCCTGACCGTCAGATGGAAGCGTGTTGCCAGTCGGTCAGACAGCGCATCGGACGCGCCGACTGCCGACACGAACAGGTGGGTCACCCGCGACAGGTCTTTTTCCTTGCCGTACGCGTTCAACGAGAGCTCGACTTCGTCCAGAATGCGGTAGACCGCCTCCGGTCCGGCCAATGGTTTCCGAGTTCCTTTGATGCGTACGTAGGCCGGCGACCCGCTTTCGAAAATCATGACCATCAGAGACGCACTGGTGATGGTGAGAAAAATGAAGTGATGTTCGGGCTTCGCCAGCCGGTTCATCTGGGGTCGATAGAGGTTGAAATGATGGAACGAGGTGAGGTCCACAACGCGAGGTTCGAGCCCCGCCTGAACCAATACCTGCTCATATTGAGTGAGCACCTTGCGATCGATCGCCGAAGCGAGCACGCGGTGGCCAGGTTCGCCGTCCGATCGCGGAAACCGCTGATGAATGAAGTGGGCGGACGGCAACTCGACGGAAAACGTTTTTTCCAAGCGCCAGCGGGCCAACTGGGTGAGATCATTGGCCTGGGAGGGTAACCGGGCCACATCGAAGAGCACGACGCGGGCGACGGGGTCCGGCACGGCGACCGACACAGCGCCAACCCGGTTCTCTTGGATCACGCGACGGATCGCTCGTCCGAATTCGGCCGGGTCGGCGATGTTGGGCTCGATCGGCGACAGGTTAAGCACGCCGGGGGGAAGCGGGTGGGTCCACCATCCGGTCAAGGTACGGCGCCGGCCGCGTCCGCGGATACGGACAAGCGTCAATAGATCAGGCGCAATCTCCAGGCCAAATCGAGTGCCCTGTCCCCATCGTGTGATCACCGCACTCACTCGATGAACGTGACCCGATTGATTTCACGCAGCGTCGTTTCGCCTCTGACCACCTTCTCCACCCCAGCCTGGCGAAGCGTGGTGAGCCCCTCCTTGATGGCTGCCTTCCGAATTTCCGAGGGTGGTCTTCGGTCCAAAATCATCTCTCGAATCGAATCGGACAAGTCCAGGAACTCGGTGATGGCCCTGCGCCCCCTGAATCCCGTGCCATGACATTCGGGACAGCCGCGTCCCTGAGAAAAGGGCACGGTCCGATACTCATCGTAGTTCAAGCCGGACGCTTCATACAGTTCACGCGTGATCTCGGCCGGCTCCCGACACGCTTCGCAGATCGCCCGCACAAGGCGTTGCGCCAGGATGCAGTTCAGGGACGAGACAAAGTTGTACGGTTCAATTCCCATATTGACGAATCGACCGATGACGTCGAACGCGTTGTTGGCGTGCACCGTGGTGAAAACCAGATGTCCGGTGAGCGCGGATTGGATCGCAATCTGCGCCGTTTCAGCGTCTCGGATTTCCCCGACCATGATCTTGTCTGGGTCGTGACGCAGGATCGAGCGCAATCCTTTGGCAAACGTCAGGCCCTTCTTTTCGTTCACCGGAATCTGCACGACGTGACGAAGCTGGTATTCGACCGGATCTTCGATGGTGATAATCTTGTCCTCCTGCGTGTTGATCTCTTCGATCGCCGCGTATAGAGTGGTCGTCTTTCCACTTCCGGTGGGTCCGGTCACCAACACCATCCCGTACGGTTCGATGATTGATCGTCGAAATCGACGCAGATCCTCCGGATTGAATCCCAGACGATCGAGGCGAAGCTGGTTGACGCCGGCGGTAATGTACTCTTTGTCCAGAATCCGGATGACGACCGCTTCACCGAAAATACCTGGAAGGATTGACACGCGGAAGTCCACTTTCTTTTGGTCCAGTCGCAGCTTGAAGCGACCGTCCTGCGGGACCCGCTTCTCGGCAATATCCAACTCGGACATCACCTTGATCCGAGAGATCATGGGCGCATGGAATTTGAGGTCCAGCGGCTCCATCGCGGGATAGAGGACGCCATCGATCCGGTATTTCACCGACACGCCGTGCTCGTTCACTTCGATGTGGATATCGCTGGCCCGCTTCTGAAGCGCGTTCAAAATCGTCGTATCCACCAGCTGGACGACCGGGCTCGCATCCTTGGAGATCTTCTCCACCGACAGGACTTCCTCGCCGCGGTCGTCCTCTTTAATCAGGACAGGGCGGAAGTCAGCCTCGATGCGTTTCAGGACTTGTGAAGAGCCTTCGCTCTTCTTCAGCGACTCGAGAATCGCCGATCGGCTCCCGATGCCGAACCGCAGTTCGCGGCGCAACACCAGTTCGAGCTCGTCCAACAGGGGAAGATTGGTGGGATCGGCGAGGACGATCGTCAGCACGCTTTCTCGGTCCTCGTAAGGCACGAAGGGATACCGGTACATCAACTCGACCGGAATCGTCTTAAAAAAATCTGGATCGACGTGAAACCCCGAGAGCGAGTAATACGGCAGCCGCCACTGCTCGGCCAGGGCCTTGGCCAGTTGTTCCTCGTCCAACACGCCCTGTTCGACCAGCACCGCGCCCATCCAGCGCCGCTCCTGCATCGCCAACGAGGCCGCCGCGACGACGACCTCGGGCGAGAGGACTCCTTGTTCGATGAGAATATCGCCTAGGCGCTTTTTGGTGAGAAACGTCCTCATGAATTATTTGATGGTGCCTGCGAGGTTGAAAATCGGCAAATACATCGTGATCACGACGCCGGCCACCAGTCCCCCCATCAGCAGCAGCAACACGGGCTCGACCCACGTCGTGATCCGTGTCAGGCTCCGATCGAGCTCTTCTTCATGAAATTCCGCCACTTGGTTGAGCATCTCTTCAAGCGAGCCGGTGGTCTCTCCCACTTCGATCATCTCAAGCGTCATGCGCGGCATGAATCCCCCGACCCCAAACGCGGCGGCCACGCCGCTGCCGGTCTTGACCCGCTCGATGACCCCGCTGATGTGGTCGGCGATCACCCGGTTGGGCATCGAATCACCGACCATCCGAAGGGCCGATACCAAGGGGATCCCTCCCGTCAAAATCGTCGCCAAGGTTCGCGCGATACTGATCGTATAATGGGTGCGAACGATCGGCCCCACCATCGGGAGATACAGCAAGAGACGATCCGTCCAGCGGCGACCGCTGGCCGTCCCGGACCATAATCGGAAGATCACCACGGCCGCCACCAGCCCCACGCTCACCGCCACCGCCCAATGTTTCAGGAAGTCCACCAACGCCATCAACCAGCGCGTGGCGGCCGGCAGTTCGGACTGGGCTTCGCGATACACATCGAGGAAGGTGGGCATGACGAAGGCCAACAGAAACACGATCACCCCCGTCCCGACACTCAGGAGAAAGGCCGGATAAGACAGCGCGCTGATCACCTTTTTCCGAACGGCGAGCATGCGTTTCATGAAGGCCTGATACCGACTCAGCATTTCAACGACGTTCCCGCTCCGCTCACCCGCACGCAGGGACGCCACGTACAGTTCGGGGAATTCTCGCGGGTGCCTGGCCATCGCGTCGGCGAGCGACGACCCGCCGCGAACCTGCTCGCGGACATCGGCGAGCACCGCCTGGAACGCCTGGTGCCCCGCTCGGCCCCCCAGCACGTCGAGCGCTTTCATGACGGGAAGGCCAGCCTTGATGAGAACGAGCAGTTCCTGATTGAAAATCAGGAACTCGCGCGGCGGAAGTCCGCGATGGAAAGAGGCCCAGACGCCGGCTGAAAGAAACTGGAGACGCCCCGCCGGTCTGACCGCAAAGACCACGACGCCCTGACGGTCGAGGCGGTGCCGGGCATCCGCCTCACTTTCCGCCTCCACCCGCTCTTCCAATACCGTTCCGTCGGCGTTGCCAATTCGACAGACGAAGGTGGGCATGAACGACCTGTACACTCGCTCGTGAGTATAGGAGATGGCCCCGCGGATTGCAAGAACGGACGCCCCTTCGGCTCCGCTCCTCGGCGGCGTCTGCCCTTCCATCACACCGCGCGGGTTGGCACGAGCCGCACGCGTTCGATGGGGAACCACCTACGCGAGTCCATCCTCCGCTTGGTCGATGGATCGAGGCGGTACTTCATCCGCTTTCGCCGCCTCCCAGAGGCGGTCAAGCGCTTCGGAGGACAGTCCCTGCAAGGATTTGTCGCCCGCCGCCCGTTCCATATGGGCGAAACGAGCCGAGAATCGCGAGACGGTCCCGCGGAGCGCGGATTCCGCGTCGATCTTCAGCAATCGGGCTAGATTGACGACGGTAAAGAGCAGGTCGCCCAGTTCGTCACGGACCCGCCCACGATCAGCGCCCCGCAGCGCCTCTTGAAGCTCGCCGAGTTCCTCGGCGAGCTTCAAGAGCACGTCGTCCCGGCGCGTCCAATCAAATCCCACCCGCGCCGCCCGCGACTGCACCCGGTGGGCTGTGGCCAACGCCGGCAATCCTCGAGGGACCCTGTCCAGGAGGGAAGGGCCCACCGCGGCACCACGTTCCTCTTGCTTGATGGTCTCCCAACGTGCCGCAACTTCTTGGGCGGTCGTGGGGCGGTCGGACGTCGGCGTAAAGACATGGGGATGACGGCGCTCAAGCTTATCCGCGCAACCACTGAAAACGTCTTCGATTGTGAACCCTCCCTGCTCGCTCGCAATCTGCGCGTGAAAAACCACTTGCAACAGGAGATCACCCAGCTCTTCTTTGAGCGACGCGAAATGGCCCTGCTCGATCGCGTCGACCACCTCGTGGGTTTCCTCAATGAGGTAGGGTACGAGCGAGGCATGGGTCTGCTCACGATCCCACGGACACCCCTGGGGGCCGCGCAGACGCGCCATGAGGTCGACGAGACGGCGCAGCGCGTCGGTCATACGCCCGGCCGTCGATGACGCTCCGCGGCGGGCTCTCGGCCCCCAGCCGCCAGCCACTCGCGGGCATCGATCGCACGCCCGGTGATCCCTTCCGCCTCCTCCGAGGCCAGAAAGACGAACACCGGAGCCACCGCGTCCGCCGTTGGCAGCGTTGTGGGATCTTCATCGGGGCACGCCGCCGCTCGCATGGCCGTTCGGATTCCACCGGGGTTGAGGGTGTTCACCCGGATGGCGCGGGGCCGCAGTTCCTCGGCCAGGACCTGTGACAATCCCTCAACGCCAAACTTCGATACCGCGTAGGCGCCCCACCCAGCGCGGCCGACCCGACCCACCCCCGAGCTGACGTTGATGATCGAGCCACCCCGGACCATCAGAGGAAGCATGGCTTTGGTCACGCGAAAAACGGTGCGCAGGTTGACGTCGAGCACCTCATCCCAGACCTTCAACGGGTAATCGGCAATCGGGGCGCGAACCCCCAGGACACCCGCGTTATTGATCAGCACGTCCACCCCGCCCCAGGAACGACTCGCTTCGCAGACCACGTGCTCAAGATCGGCATCTTGGGTAAGGTCGGCCGCGACGGCGATCGCCGTTCCCCTTTCGCGTACGATCTCGTCACGAACTCCCTGCAGGGGGCCGATTCGGCGACCGCATACCAACACGGCAGCCCCCGCTCGCGCCAGCGCGCGCGCGACCGCTGCGCCGATGCCGCTTCCGGCCCCGGTGACCACGGCGGTTTTGCCGACTAAGGTCATCCTGCGTTCTCGACCCGAAGATGTTTCCCGGGGCGAAGCCCTCCGTCGGTCATGATTGACGACCCGAGGGTTTCGATGGTCGAGCAGCCGGACCAGAACCAGCGGACGGGGGGTCGACCGCTACCTGGATCGCCCCGTCTTTCAGGCGGACTGCAAACGTGCCGACCCGTTCGCCCGGCAGATCGGGAGATTCCCCGGTGTGCACGTCGAATCGCCACCCATGCCATGGACACACGACGATCTCCCCGCACGGTCCGGAGCGCGCCCCACCGACCAACGGCCCACCGGCGTGGGGGCAGACGTTGTCGAGTGCGTAGACCTCGCCGCCTAGGTTAACGAGTGCCAACGGAACCCCATCGACCCCGACCGCCCTCGCCGTGCCGGGCGGCACGGCGTCGAGCGTAGCCACCGTCGCAAAGCGCGTCGGACGCGCCACGGGCTACCGGTAGCGCGGAACGGAGGGATCAGCCGTCGTCGACCACGCTTCGATCCCACCGGAAAGGTTTTTGAGGTTGGTGAAGCCGTGCTGCTGGAGGTATTGGATCGCCTTGAGGCTCCTGACGCCCATGTGGCAGTAGACGACGATCTCGTCGTGAGAGTTTAACTCGGCCCTGCGAGTCTCAAGTTCCCGAAGCGGGATCAGCTTCGCACCCTCGATACGGGCCGTGTCCCACTCCCACGGTTCGCGGACATCCAGGAGCGTGACCTTGTCACCCCGGTCGAGTCGCTGTTTGACCTCGGTCGCCGCCACGTTGACCCCGCCGGGAGTTTGATCGTATCGGTTGAAGAGCTTGAACATGCCTATCTCCTTCGCGCGGGAAGCCGGTCGGCGTTGCGAGCACCCATCGCCGACGCATTCCCCGGTCGATTATCCCGCTACCGATAACCCATCCAGTGCGCTCTTGAGTTTCGTCAGCACCTCGGTCTCGACCGCATGATCATCCACGAGGTCGATGAGGTCGTCCTCGGACACCGAGACGAATTTCTTCGCCTTGCCTCGAGCCAATGCGATCAAGAAGGTTCCCGAGGTCGGCCGCGTTGGGATGACCACGGTCACATCCGGGTTCATCGTCCGAACGAGTTCAGCCAGCCGTTGCTTTCCCGCTTCCCATTCATCCATATCGGCGATCCTTCGGCCCAGCCCTCCCCGCTCACACGGCCGAGAGCGGCAGGGCCAAACAGCGTGAGCACGGACACAGTTTTCGAAGGACGTCGAACGCGTAAATCCCCGTCGAGTGACCGTCGCTCCAATCGATGTGGATCGCGTATTGCCCCACCGGAACGATCTTCATCGCACGGATATCGAGGGGAATGCCCTCCATCGACACGCGTTTTTCCCCCGTCCACTCATCGACGCAGGCCGCGCACTGGCAACATCCCCTCAGATATCGCGTGGTGTAGTAGCCTTCGTGTCCATCTTCCCATTGGATGCGGAGGGCGGTGTCTCCGACCTTGGCGATTTCAGTTGGCGTGTGCGGTCGGCCCATGGCGGTCGAGTCACTCCACAATGAACTTGTACTGTACCCTATCGGCCACGGCACGCGCAACCCCGTACCGCGCCAGGGGCGCGGCCTGAAACGCCTTCCCATCCTTGCTGCCGGCACCGCAGTCCAGCGGCGGCCTTGCCGCGTTGCGCGAGACTGTGTTATGTAAAGGCGCCGTCCCAATGCAACGGAACCCCCGGAACCGACGAGCATGGACCAGAAGTACGATCCGAAAACAATTGAACCCCGCTGGCAGGCCGAATGGGAGAACCGCGCATATTTTACGACGCCGGAGCCCGACTCGCGGAAGAAATTTTACTGCCTGGCGATGTTCCCGTACCCCTCGGGCCGCATCCACATGGGGCATGTCCGAAACTACACGATCGGCGACGTCATCGCACGCTACCAAACGATGCGCGGCCGCGCCGTCTTGCACCCGATGGGGTGGGACGCGTTCGGCATGCCCGCGGAAAACGCCGCGATCAAACAGGGCGTCCATCCGGCCACGTGGACCTTCGACAATATCGCGCACATGCGGACCCAACTCAAGCGGCTGGGGATCGCCTACGATTGGTCGCGCGAGGTCACAACCTGCGATCCGGAGTACTACCGCTGGAACCAGTGGTTCTTTCTCAAAATGTACGAACGGGGCCTGGCCTACAAGAAATTCTCGACGGTGAACTGGTGCCCGTCCTGCGAGACCGTCTTAGCCAACGAGCAGGTCGTCGACGGCAGATGTTGGCGGTGCGACACCCCGGTAACGTCACGTGAGCTCTCGCAGTGGTTTTTCAAGATTACGGCGTACGCCGACGAGCTGCTGAGAGATTGCGACCGATTAACCGAGTGGCCCGAACAAGTGCTCGCGATGCAGCGAAACTGGATCGGACGGAGCGACGGTGTCGAAGTGGAGTTCCCCGTGGTCGGAAGCTCCCAGTCCATCCGCATCTTTACCACGCGGCCGGATACCCTGTTCGGCGTCACGTTTCTCACACTCGCTCCGGAACACCCGCTGGTCGACACGCTGATTGCGGGGCGACCGGAAGAGCACGCCGTGCGGACCTTCATCGATCGGGCCGTGGCTCAGGACCGAGACGTGCGGACAGCCAACGAGTTGACGAAAGAAGGCCTGTTCACCGGTGCCTCGGTCATCCATCCCCTGACCGGGCAGACCATTCCGGTCTGGGTGGGGAATTTCGTCCTCATGGGATACGGAACGGGCGCCGTGATGGCCGTACCGGCGCACGACCAGCGGGACTTCGAATTTGCGTCGCGCTACGCTCTCCCGATCCGCCTGGTGATCCAAAACCCGACCGGCACGCTCGATCCAAGCCGGTTGTCCCAAGCCTACGTCGAGGAGGTCGGCCACCTGGTGGATTCCGGCGAGTTCTCGGGCCTTGCCCCGCTCGAGGCCCAAACCCGCATCGCCGCGTTCATCGAACGCAACCGGCATGGCCGACGAGTCGTGAACTATCGTCTGCGCGACTGGGGCATTTCCCGCCAGCGCTATTGGGGGACGCCCATTCCGATCGTGTATTGCGATCGGTGCGGTATCGTGCCGGTTCGCGAGCGAGATCTTCCCGTCGTGCTCCCGCACGACGTGCCGTTCACCGGAAAGGGCGGCTCGCCGCTGCAAGAAAGCGACGAGTTCCGCTCGACCCCATGTCCGTCCTGCGGAGGCGCCGCGCGCCGTGAAACGGACACGATGGACACCTTCGTGGATTCGTCGTGGTACTTTTTGCGGTACGCCACGTGGCCGCGTCGCCACGATCAAGCGATTGATCCCGCCGCGGTCGCGCGGTGGCTCCCGGTGGATCAATATATCGGGGGGATCGAACACGCGGTCTTGCACCTGCTCTATGCGCGTTTTTTTACCAAAGTCGTCCGCGACCTGGGATTGATCCCCATCGACGAGCCGTTTACGGGGTTGCTGACCCAGGGCATGGTGATCAGAGGTGGCGCCAAAATGTCGAAATCGAAGGGCAACGTCGTTGATCCCGATCAATTGATCGCGACGTACGGCACTGATACTGCAAGAGTATTTACATTGTTTGCAGCGCCACCGGAAAAGGACCTCGATTGGAGTGACGAGGGGGTCGAGGGGGTCCACCGGTTTTTGGGCCGTGTCTGGCGTCTGGTAGCCCTGTGGGTCCCTCACATCACGGGGAAGCAGATCGCGCGTTCGTCCGGCGGTTTCGTGTCAAGCGATAAGGCGCGGGTTGCGTCGCCATCCGCAAGGGAGGAGCCGTTGCCATCCTGCACCGATGGCACAGAGCGGATTCGGCGGGCCATGCATCGCGCGATCCAACGCGTGACGCGGGATATCGAAGACCACTACCACTTCAACACCGCCGTGGCGGCGCTCATGGAGTACCTCAACCTGCTTTCCGAGATCCGACCCGATGGCGCCACCTCGACCCGCGAGGCCATGGGCGATGCGCTGGCCACGCTGGCGTTGTTGCTCGCCCCGTTCGCGCCGCACATCGCCGAGCAACTCTGGGCGGAGTTGGGATACGCGCCCACCGTGGGACATCAGCCTTGGCCCGTTGCGGACCCGGCGTTTCTGACGGACTCGCACGTGACGCTGCCGGTGCAGATCAACGGCAAGCTTCGCGGTACGATCACCGTGGCGAGCGCCGCCTCGCAGGACGATGTCCTCCGCACGGCGCTCGCGGACCCTAAAATCCAGGGGTGGGTGAGTGATCGCGTCCCGCGTAAAGTCGTGTACGTTCCGGGCCGTCTGGTGAACCTTGTCCTTTCGTAGGGTCGCACTGGCCGCGTTGGTCCTTGTGGCGAGTGGGTGTGGGTACACGACCGTCGCCACGCATACGGGACATGCGCGGACTGTCGCCGTGCCTCTCTTCAACAATCGCACGTTCGAACCCTTCCTCGACGCGTTGGTGACTGAACGCGTCAAATCGCGACTGGTCGACACCGGGCCCTGGCGCCTCGTCAATCGGCCCGGAACGGCTGATCTCGTGGTTCGAGGCGTCGTGACCGGTCTCGGGGTGACGCCGGTTTCGTTCGATCGGTCAAACCACGTGCTGGAACAGCGGATCACCATCACTGTCCAGATCGCGACCGACCGACGCGGCCAAGCCGTGGGCGGACCAGCCTTGCAGGAAACCGTAACCGGCACCTCGGAATACACCGAGATCGGAGACAGCCTTCAGATCCGGTCGGCCAAGAACCGGGCCCTGGAAGAAGCCGCTGACATGCTCGCCCAGGATGTGATCGCCCGCTTGGTCAGTTTAGAGCGTCTTGCGCCCCAATCCCGTCCCACGGATCACCCCACACCCTCCGCGATGTCGGCTCCTCCCGAGGCCAGCCCGTGACGCTGCACGAGTTGGCGCGGCGACTCGAAGCCGGACGGATCGATCCGCTCTATGTCCTCACGGGGGAAGAAGCCTGGCTGGTCGATGAAACAGTGGCGGCGTTTCGGCGCCACGCGGTCCCACCAGGCGACGTGCTGAATACCCACCTCTACACCGGTGGAGAGATCACCGCCCCGTCGGTCGTCGCGATGGCTGAAACCCTTCCCGCGTTTGCGCCCCGCCGCTTGATCATCATCCGGGATGCGGATCGACTGGGATCGTCCGGCGCCCTCATCGCATACTGCGAGGCGCCCGCACCGACGACTGTCCTGGTCTTCGTCATGACCAAACCGGACCGGCGGAAAACCGTGGTCCAAACGTTGCTGCGGCACGCCGTGGTGGTCGCGTGCGATCCTCTGTCCAGTCGCGCACTTCAAGAGTGGCTGATCCGCCAAGCTGCCACACGCGGCGTCACGCTGACGGACGAGGCCCTTGCCTATCTTCAAGAGCGTTCCGGAGGCAGTCTTCGCGCGCTGAGCCATGATCTCGAGAAGGTCGTGCTCAGCCGCGGGACCACCCCAGGCCCCCTCGGGATTGAGCACCTGGACACCGTCTCGCCACGCGGGGTCACCGCCTCGGTGTTCGAGTGGGCTCACCTCGTGGCCATGGGCCGAACCACTCCGGCGCTGGATACCTTAGCGCAGCTGCTTTGCGACGAGGCTCCCCTTCTGTTGTTGTCGATCTTGATCGGGCAGTGGCGGAAAATGATCCGGTGTGTGGCCCTGGCCGATGAACGTCTTCCGGCCGGTCGGATGGCGCAGGCCCTTGAGGTGCCGCCGTTTGCGGTGGAACGGTTGATCGAGGCGTCGAAACGTCGGCAACTTCTCGAGCTCGTCGCGGGTCTGACGTGGTGCCTGGAAACCGATGCGGCGCTCAAGGGAGGGGCGCTTGCGGGGTCGCTCGCGCTGGAACGATTGGTTATCGCGCTGTGCCGGCAAGGTGCCCGGCCGACAGGACACGGCTCAGCGGTTCCGCCTTCAGGGCGAACCGTGACCGGCACGTGGTGGCCCGGCCTGTTACTTCGAGGCGGACGACGACAGGCGGTTGGAGTGACGGGTCAAGCGGGAGATCAGCCGTGAGGCCCTGTTTTTATGAATCAACTTCTTCGCAGCAGCCTTCGACAACGCCGGGACTGCCTCAGCCAACGCCTGCTTGGCCACAACGCCATCGTTGGCCCCAACCGCACTTCGAACTTTTTTCACGACCGTCTTGATGGCCGCCAACATCGCCCGGTTTCGTTCCCTGCGCCGAAGCGCCTGGCGGTCCTTTTTGATCGCTGATGCATGCATGCCCACGGTCCATCCTCCTTATAGCCTATTGGAAAAGAAAGCATTTTTAGCATGACGTGCGGCGTGAAGTCAAGCATTCAGCCCCACTGCCGGCAACATCGGCGCCCGCCCAGTCGGCGGGACTACGCTTCGCACGCTCGGTAACGTGGGAGAAGAACGGCAAGTCGCTCGAGCGGCCGGAGTCATCGGAGCCGCAACCTTCTTGAGCCGTGTGCTCGGCTTTGTCCGGGATATGGTCGTTGCGCGAGCGTTCGGCGCAAGTCATGTCGCCGATGCATTCTACGTGGCCTACCGGATTCCCAGCTTGCTCCGGGAATTGTTCGCCGAGGGCTCGATGTCAGCGGCCTTCGTTCCCGTGTTCACCCACACCCTCGCGAACCAATCGCGCGACGAGGCCCAGCGCCTGGCGCGGGCCGCCTTCAGCTTGATCCTGGTCGTGGTATCGGCCATCACGGTGTTGGGAATTCTCTTGGCTCCAGCGATCGTCTCCCTGATTGCGCCGGGTTTCGGGGACGACCCGGGGAAATCCGAGCTGACGGCGGAGCTCACGCGAGTGATGTTCCCCTACCTGCTCTGGATCAGCCTGGCAGCACTGGCGATGGGCGTGCTCAATGCCCTTCGAGCGTTTGCAGCGCCCGCTCTATCCCCCGCCCTGTTTAATCTCTCAATTATCGGGACGATATTCTTCCTGGCGCCGTTCCTCGACGAGCCGGTACTCGCCGTTGCCTGGGGCGTCTCCATCGGCGGAATCGCCCAACTCGCGGTACAGATTCCGGCCTTACGCCGACTCGGAATGGGTTTCGCGTGGGTATGGCAACCGGGCCATCCCGGTCTGCGACGCATGGGGGCCTTACTCCTCCCAACGCTCGCCGGTCTCTCGGTGTCTCAGGTCAACATCTTCATCAATACGCTGCTCGCATCCTATCTGGTGCAAGGAAGTGTGACCTATCTCTATTATGCAATGCGTTTGGTCCAATTCCCGCTCGGCGTGTTCGGGGTCGCCCTCTCAACGGCCTTGCTCCCAACCCTGTCCTCCCAGGCGGCCAAGGGGGATATCCAAGCTCTCCGCGAGACGGTGTCGTTCGGCCTTCGGCTCATCTTGTTCGTTTCCCTTCCGGCGATGATCGGTCTGATCATGCTTCGCGCACCGATTGTCCACCTTATCTTCGAGCACGGACGATTCGGGGCCGCCGATACTGCGGGAACCGCGAAGGCCCTGTTGTGCTATACCGTGGGGCTATGGGCGTTCGCTGGCGTACGCGTCGTCGTCCCGGTCTTCTATGCAAGGCAGGATACAACAACACCGGTCGTCGCGGCCGTTCTGGCCGTCGCCGCCAACATCGGCGCAAGTCTGGCACTCATGGGACCGCTTGGGCATGGCGGACTCGCGCTCGCCACGGCGCTCGCGTCGGCACTCAATTTCCTCATCTTGCTGGCCGTGCTACACCGACGACTGGAACGATTCGGTGGACGCCGCATTGCGCGATCCGCGGTGCAATCCCTCACGGCCAGCATCCCCATAGCCGTCATCGGGGGCCTGATCAGCGCGATGACGATCTGGACGGACCCTGGCGCCTGGCTGGCCAAGACCGCGCTGATCGTCGGAGGGGTCGGAGCATCTGCCTTCAGTTATGGCGCGCTCCAGGCGCTGTGGCGAAACGAAGAAGCTCACTTCGTCTGGCAATTATTGAGACGACGCAGCGCCTGAGTCACGCCACGCGGGGGCCAAACACTCTCAACGGACGGAAATCCCGAGTCCGTCGCCAGGCCTCCGACCGGTAAAGATCCAGTCATTCGTTGGGTCCGAGGCGGCGCCTCGCGAACTGGGGGAGAGTGTCCCAGGAAAGATGTATGCCCGTCCGGCATCGCCGCCCGCTTTGCCACAGCACGCGTCGTTGCGATAGGCGCCGACGATCACGTCGTCGTAGCCATCCCCGTTCGCATCACCGACTCCTGAGACTGCCAGACCGAATTGATCACCCGACTGCGGATCGGTTTCCCCGGTATAGGTGGCCGCGGACGAACCGGCCGGCGGAGCGCCGCCCAGGTAGAGAGTCGCCGACCCGTTGTCCAGGGGGCCGGCGAGATACGCCCCCACGACCACATCCGCAAACCCATCACCATTGACGTCCCCTGCCGACGACACCGAGAAGCCAAAGTTATCACCTTCCGCAACACCTTCCAGACGCAACGAGGGACTCGTCGACGACAACCCAGGGCCACCAAAATACCAGTAGGCCGAACCCGAGTCGGGGGCCACACCATCTCGCAACGGCGCGCCGACGACCAGATCCGCGAACCCGTCCCCGTTCGTATCGCCCACACCAGCCACCGCCGTTCCAAATCGATCCCCGGTCGCCGTTCCGGTGAAAATAACGTCGGCTTGGTCAGCCCCCACACCCACCAGCCACGGACCGCCGTAGAACACATAGACCCGCCCGGTTTCCTGGCCAACCGAAGGATCATCGAAGCAGCGAGCACCGACCGCCAGATCGTCGTAGCCGTCTCCGTTGACATCGCCGACGCCCGCTACCCGGCCGCCAAACTCTTCTCCCTGTCGACAGCCCGTCGCGGAGTCCCTCTGGCTCGTGGTCGTCTCGCCCGTCAGCACCACATCGGCCTTCGAATCCATCGTCGAACGAGGACCGCCGAAATAGATATACACCCGGCCAACCGCCGGGAGGTCTGCCGTCCCGCCTCCGCTCACCGCGGTAACCGTGGCGTTGAACGCCCCAACCGCCACATCAGGGTAACCATCGCCGTTGACATCGCCAATGCCGGCCACAGAGACTCCGAACTGTCCGTGGGCGCGCTCGCCAGTGAGCACCAGGTCGGGCTGAGTGGACATGTTCGGCCCACCCCAGTACAGATACGCCTGGCCGACGTTGTCCTGCTGGTCGAGATCGCGATCGAACAGGTCGGCTCCCACCAGGACATCGACGTACCCGTCACCGTCGATATCTCCCACTTTCGCGACCGAGTTCCCAAAGCCGTCGAGGAGCTGCTGTCCTGGGAGGATGACATCCGGCTGAACCTCCGGAGTGGGGCCTCCGTAATAGATGTAGGCAGCGCCAGCGTCGTGATCCGTTGTATCGTGACCCACAACGCCGACCACCGCATCGGCATATCCATCCCCGTTGATGTCGCCGGTGGTCGACCCGATGGTCACCATTCTCGTGGGGCCGTACGACACGCCGCAGTCACTGTCGATCGCACCCACGCGCCAATAGTACACTCCGCGAGGAGGACTGGGAGACGTTGGCGCATAGAGCGCTGACGACATGTCGACCGTATCGATGAACGAATCGAAGGCCGGCGAAGCGGACAGTTCGAACCGATAGCCCGCTGAAGGGATAATCGACGGCGCTTGCCACGTGAACGCCGCACCCCATACGATCGCCCCCCGATCCAGAGGAAACACCGGACGGGGGACCGCACACGTCGGCGTCAGCGTCACGACCACTGTGGTCGGATCGCTTTCATTGCCCGCAGCATCAATGACCGTCACAGCCAACGTGTTGGGACCTGTCACCAGCGTGGTTTGATAACTCCATGTCGTGCTATCCGATAGCGGGATGATCCGACGACCATTGAGCCGCACCAGGGATCCCGCTTCCTTGGTCCCTCTGAGCGTGATCGGGTTGGCCGAAGCTGGCGACGTCACCGGATCGACGGTCGGTGCCCCTGGATGGGAGGTGTCCAGGAGGATCGAGACTACGAAGGGAGGACTGATCTGACCCCGGTCGTCGAGCGCTCGGATCTCGAACGTGTACAACCCGTCCGTCGTAGGAGGAAGCGTGACCACCGCGTTCCAGGTCCCAAGTGCATCGCGAGCCACGAGTTCCTCGCCATTAATAATGATCGAGGTACCTCCCGGCTTTGTTCCTGAAAGCGTGAAACGGCTCTGGTGGGTCACCGACGCCAGATCACCGACGGACGGGGCGGCCGGTGGAACGCTTCGCCCAATTTGGCCTTGGCAGCCAGCCGTCACAACGAGAAGCCCCACCGCAATCCACTTACTCAGCCAGCCAAAGCAAACGTACATACCTAGAGGAACCGTTTTTATAACGGGGTATTCCATATCATGCGCTAGACTATAGCATATAACTGATCTGAGTCGGCATAGCAAAAATGTAATCTTTCTAGTAGATTTTTGCTTGACAACAAACAATAGCCTTGCTATGCTTCCTAGCATCGTATATGGATTATGTCTTCTGAGTGGTGCATGCTACGGATCTTATATATATGGAAGAGTTACAAGATATCTTGGCTGGCCTTGACCAGCGCATCAACGCCTACAAGATCAAACTCCAAGAACTTCAAAAAAAACGCGATCGACTGGATGAAGAAATTAAGACCATTAAGAAGTACCTGGAGTTGGCGGAAACCCTGTATCGAGTTGAACAGGAAAAGGCTCGGGTGGCGGCCAAACAGTCTCCAGCCAGTGAAGGAGAACGCGATAAGGGAAAAGCGTCTCTTGACGTTCCCGACCAATCGCAGGAAATCCTGTTTGGGCGCACCAAGTATCTCGGGATGAGTGTCCCTCAGGCCGCCATGGTGCTTCTTAAGGAAGCTGGAACTCCGATGCACGCGAAGGAGATGTATCGAAAACTACTGGAAGGCGGCGTCCGGATCAGAGGGAAAACTCCGGTGACCTCAATTGCGATTTCCCTCCGCCGCGATAAGCACTTCCGTAAAGTGGCACCGAACACCTTTGAGCTGGTCGAAGAAACTCCGGTGACCCCAGGAGGGGGTACCTGACGAAAGGGGGTGAGGACGCTTGGCGACGAAAAAACCCGCGAAGAAAAAGGCTGCAAAGAAGAAGTAAGGTACGATTGGCAACGTGACACGGGGGTTCCTCGCAAGAGGAACCCCCGGGCTTGTGGTAGTCGACCCGCATCCAGCCAACGCCGTTCGCGGGATATCCCATTCTAGTGATCTGCTAAACCGGAATCGTCGCTTCGCAGTCGGTGGGCTGGAGTTGAACGTGTCCCACCTCGGGATGAGCTGCCATGTAGGCCACAAACTTCGAGTGCAGCCCGTGACCCGCTTTAAACGCCGTGATCCGTCCTCTCATCGTCCCACCCAATAACGCCAAATCGCCTAGGAGGTCGAGCGTTTTGTGGCGTACGAACTCGTCGTCCCACCGAAGTCCTTCCTCGTTCAAGACACCGTCTGCTCCGACCACCACGGCATTATCCAAACTCCCCCCTTGGATCAAGCCCGCCGCTTTGAGTCGCTCGACATCCCGGAGGAAACCGAACGTACGGGCTCCCGCCAAGGATTCCATGAATGCGGACGGTCCGTCGTCAATGTACCCGAAGACCTGCCGGCCGATCGCCGGATGATCGTATTCAACCGTATTGTGGACCTCTAACCTGGAGGCGGGGACGACCGAGATCCACCCCGCCCCCTCACGCACTTCAAAAGGGGTCGTGACAACAAAGACCGACCGCGGCACAGCCTGGGACACGCTTCCGGCTCCGAGCAATGCCTCGGCGAAGGGCCGGGCGCTACCATCCATAATGGGAATCTCCTCGGCATCGAGTTCCACCACCAAGTTATCGAGCCGTAATCCGCTGGCCGCGGCCAAGAGATGCTCGACGGTGTGGACAACCTTCTCTCCCCGCCCCAAACTGGTCGCCAACGTCGTTCCTGACACTTGGCCGATCCGCGCATCAATCCAGATATCTCCCGTCTGTGTACGTCGGAGGAATCGGATACCGGTATTGGGTTCAGCAGGACACAACCGAATCGAAACCGGGCGCCCCGAATGCAACCCGATGCCATCGCACGACACCGCGCGTCTTATGGTCTGTTGCGATGCTGCTTGAAACCCATCCATAACACTTCCTCCCATTTCAGATTCTCCGGCCAGCTTAAAGATTAGCAAGAGGTGTGCCGTGTCTCCTTGCTGAAAAAATCACCACCGGAGAGAACAGGAGCAGCAAAAAAACCACAGCCTCGTTGTACGTTTGACACGAAACAGTCGAATTTACATCGCGTTCGTGACGACTGGGATTGGTTTGACAGGGGGAGGTTGGCATGGCAGAATGGCGCGTCGATGCCCAGATCCCCGACAAGCGTACCGCAGACCCCCTCATCCCCCGACACAACGGTCCGGACCAATCGGGAGTTGAATGAGTTGATCAGGCGCTCTGGGTTCTCGACCCCAATACTCGGGTGCGAGCGTCTGAAAGGCGATGCATCGAACCGTACATATTCCCGGATTCATTTGACCGAGGGGAGCGTGCCTGCCTCCCTCATCCTTATGGAACTTGCGGAACCCGAGGCTTTCAAGCGTTCCGAAGAGGCGATCTCCCCATCCGACGTTCCGGTTACCGAGCTCCCCTTCCTGAACATCCAACGGTACCTGACTTCACGGGGGCTCGGTGTACCTCGAATCTATTATTATGATGTGACGGACGGCAGACTCGTCTTGGAGGATCTCGGAGACCTCACGCTTTGGGACGCGATCGCGGGAGCGGCGACCGAGCGAATCGAGAGTCTATACCGATTGGCGATCGATGAGTTAGTCAAGCTTCAGTCCGACTCCACGCCCCCCCCTTCCCAATGTCTTGCGTTTGGACGGCGGTTCGATCACGCCCTCTTGATGTGGGAATTTGAACACTTCCTGGAATACGGAGTCGAAGCCCGCAATAGCGCCACCGTGCCTCCGGAGCAGCGCGGGAAGATCCGGAAGGCGTTCGAACGAATCGCCGAAGAAATCACGGCGACCCCTTCCGTGTTGGTTCATCGTGATTACCACAGTCGGAATCTCATGGTCACCGACGGGTGCATCCGCGTGATCGATTTCCAGGACGCGCTGGTGGGCCCCCTCCCATACGACCTCGCGTCTTTACTGCGCGATTCATATGTGGTATTGGAGGAACCGCTCATCGACCGACTCATCGCGTATTATTGCTCGGTTTTCAAGGGTCCGCCCCAGGATCCCACTGCGTTCCGGCGCATCTTCGATCTGACCAGCCTGCAGCGCAATCTCAAAGCCGCGGGGCGGTTCGTGTACATCGAGAAGGTCAAAGGCCGTCCGACACATCTTCCCTATGTCGCGCCGACACTGCGGTCGGTTCGCCGGAATCTCGAAAAACACCCCGAGTTGTCTGAACTCCGCGGCTTGCTGGGTCCGCTCGTTCCAGAACTCGCGTGAACGCGATGATCCTCGCGGCCGGCCTGGGGACGCGCCTGCGCCCGCTGACCGACCGCCTCCCCAAGCCCTTGTTGCCGATCGCCGGCCAGCCACTGATCTACTATACTCTCTCGTGGCTCGCCTCGGCCGGTATCCGACGTGTAATGATCAACCTCCATTATCAGGGAGAGCGCATTCGCGAAGCCTTGGGAGACGGGAGCCGCTTCGGAGTGGACGTGTCGTACTCCGACGAACCCGAAATCCTAGGAACGGGCGGGGGGCTCAAGCGCGTCGAACGGTTTTTCTCCGACGGGCCGTTTCTGGTCGTCAACGCCGACGTGCTGACCACGCTTGACCCGCGCGCGCTGATCGCCGACCACGCAGCGCGCCGTTCCCTCGCGACCCTCGCCGTGCGCGAGGATCACGATGTCGCGGCGTACGGCGCGATCGGACTCGATTCGCAGGGACGCATCCGACGTTTTCTCGGCCGCGGAACCTGGACCGGCTCCACCCTGCAGGACGTGATGTTCACCGGTATCCACGTCGTGGACCCTCGCGTGTTTTCCGACATCCCTACCGGCGTCTTTTCACCCATCACCGACGCCTACATCGCGCTGGTGGAGCGGGGCGAGCCGCTGTTCGGCTACAAGACCGATGCCTTCTGGATCGACATCGGGACTCCTGATCGGTATGCTCTGGCCGAGCGCGCCGCGACGGATGGCATCCTTCCGCCACCCGCGTTCTCTTCCGCTCCGCCGACCCGGCGTTGACACCCCTGCTCCACGCTTGTTAGGATCAGGCATGTCCGACTCCTCCAAGGCATACCGAGACACGCTAAATCTGCCCACGACTCGTTTCCCCATGAAGGCCGATCTCGCCCAGCAGGAGCCCGCTCAGCTTGCGCGTTGGGAAGCCGCCGGCCTGTATCGCGCGATTCGAGACCGGGGAGGGGACGAACGGTTCATTCTGCACGACGGCCCTCCCTACGCCAACGGACATATCCACATCGGCCACGCGCTGAACAAGATTCTCAAAGACATCATTGTCAAGTTTCAGACGATGACGGGCCATAACGCGCCCTACGTCCCCGGCTGGGACTGCCACGGCCTTCCGATCGAACACCAGGTGCTCAAAGACCTGGGACCGAAGAAGCAAGGCATGAGCAAGATCGAGATCCGCAAACGATGTCGGGAGTACGCGGAGAAATTCGTCGCCATCCAGCGCGAGGAATTCAAACGGCTCGGAGTCCTGGGCGACTGGGATCATCCGTATCTCACGATGACCCCAGCCTACGAAGCCGCGATCGTTCGAGAGTTCGGCAAGATCGTCGAAACCGGCGCGGTGTACAAGGGCAAGAAACCCGTCCTCTGGTGCCCCTTTGACGAAACGGCTCTGGCCGAAGCCGAGGTCGAATACGCCGATCATACGTCACCGTCGATCTACGTGAAATTTCCTGTGAAGAACCCAAACGGGAAATTCCGTGTCGATGGCCGCCTGGGTACGTCCATTGCCATCTGGACGACGACGCCATGGACGTTGGTGGCAAACCAGGCGGTTGCGCTGAACCGTCGCGAGATGTATCGCCTAGTCAAGACACCCGTCGGCAACGTCATCCTCGCGCAGAAGCTCGCCGATTCATGCATGAAGACGTTCGGGTTTGAGCCAGGTTCGTATGAGATCACCGACGGAGCATGGGCTGGCGAGGAGCTCGAGGGGATCGTGTGCAGCCACCCATGGTTGGAACGGGACGCGCCAATCATTCTCGGCGACCACGTCACCCTGGACCAGGGCACCGGCTGTGTTCACACCGCGCCCGGACACGGTCAGGAAGACTACGAAGTCGGCCTGAAATATGGCTTGACGGTCTATGCCCCGGTGGACCAACAGGGACGCTTTACCCACGAAGCCGAGCAGTTTTCGGGACAACGGGTCTTTGACGCGAACAAACCTATCATCGCCCTCCTAAAGGAACGGGGGCTGCTGCTCGCAGAATCGACAATCGGGCACTCCTACCCTCATTGCTGGCGCTGCAAAAACCCCGTGATTTTTCGCGCCACTGAGCAGTGGTTCATCTCGATGGAGGCCACGGACCTTCGCCAACGCGCGATCGCGGAAATCGACAAGGTCACGTGGGTGCCTAAGTGGGGACGCGAACGCATCTACGGGATGATGGCCAATCGACCAGACTGGTGTATCTCGCGACAGCGCGTGTGGGGCGTTCCCATCGTCGCCTTCGCCTGTCTCGAATGTCGCAACCCCCTTTTCAGCAAGACCCTCGTCGATCACGTCGCGAATTTGATGGAGCGAGAGGGCGGCAGCGACATCTGGTTCGCACGATCAGCCGACGACCTGCTCCCTGCGGGCACGGCATGTGCGAAGTGCGGTGGCCAGTGCTTCCAGCAGGAGAACGACATCCTGGACGTCTGGTTCGAATCGGGTGTCAGCCACGCCGCGGTACTCAAGGCCCGGCCCGAACTCGCGTGGCCGGCTCATCTCTACCTCGAAGGTTCGGACCAACACCGCGGCTGGTTTCACAGCGCGCTGCTCACTTCGCTCTTGACCGACGGCCGAGCGCCCTATCGGTCCGTCCTGACCCACGGCTTCGTGGTCGACGGCGAGGGAAAGAAGATGTCCAAGTCGGCGGGCAACGTGATCGTGCCGCAGGAGGTCATCAAACAACACGGGGCGGAGATCCTGCGGCTATGGGTCGCGGCGGAGGACTATCGCGACGACATCCGCATCTCGCCCGCGATCATGTCCCAATTGATCGAGGCCTACCGCAAGATCCGCAACACGTGCCGCTTCCTACTCGCCAACCTCGGGGACTTTGATCCCCGGCGCGACGTCGTCACCCCGAGCGTTCTCCACGAGATCGATCGTTGGGCGCTCCACCGTCTGCAGGGACTCACCGAGCGGGTCCGTGAGGCCTATGATGCGTATGAGTTCCACGCGGTGTTTCACGCCCTCAACAACTTCTGCGCCGTCGATTTGAGCGCCGTGTACTTGGACATCCTCAAGGACCGCCTCTACACCGAGGGTCGGACGTCGCCCGACCGCCGGGCAGCGCAGTACGTGTTGGATCAGACGCTCTCGACGCTGGTCCGCCTGATGGCGCCGATCCTGTCGTTTACCGCCGAGGAGCTGTGGAGCCATCTCCCGGAAACCTCTCAGACGGCGCCGAGCGTGCATCTGTCGCGGTTTCCCACGCCCGAGCCTGGCTGGAGGCTCAGCGATGAACGCGCGGGGGCGTGGGAACGCCTTTTTCAGATCCGTACCGAGGTCACACGCGCGCTGGAACGCGCCCGCGCCGACAAGACCATCGGCGCGTCGCTTGAAGCCCACGTCACGCTGTATACCTCCGAGGGGATGGGCGCGTTGCTTCAGGAACACGCGTCACAATTGGCTACGGTCTTCATCGTCTCGGGGGTCACCCTGGCTCCCTTTGAGCGCCGACCCGACGACCTGGTGCCGCTCACGGCGGACTTCGCCGTCGCAGTAGTCCGCGCGGAAGGAACCAAGTGCGCGCGGTGCTGGACGTATCGGCCTGACGTGGGCCGCGACGGCCGCCATCCCGAGTTATGCGACCGGTGCGTCACGGTCTTGGACCGGGGATGACCTCTATCACTCTGGCATGACCGGTCTAACCAGAACATCGGCCGTCGCGGCCGCCTTGATCAGCGGTCTCCTAGTCGTCGCCGACCAGGGCACCAAGGCCCTCGTCCAGCACACGATGACGCTGCACGACTCAATCCCCTTGCTCCCATCGTTGAGCCTGACGTACACCAGAAATCCCGGTGCGGCGTTCAGTCTGTTCGCCGACACTAACGCGACGTTCCGATTCTGGTTCTTCACCCTGATCTCGGTCGTGGCGCTGGCGATGGTCATCGCGTTCCTGCGTCGCGTGGCGCACGGCGACTGGTGGACCCTGACGGCGCTGGCGCTGATCCTGGGCGGTGCGCTCGGCAATCTGATCGACCGGGTCCGCTTCGGGGAGGTGGTCGATTTCATCGACGTCTACGTGGGCACCCATCACTGGCCGGTCTTCAATCTCGCCGACTCGGGGATCACCGTCGGCATGGTGATGCTGCTCGGACACCTCCTGTTTGACAAAGGCGCCGCCACCCGCCCGGCCGGGAATCTCTGAACGCGAGGCGTTCTGCGATTCGGACCAACATGTCTGACGTGACAACCACTGGGCGGGACAGCGGCGCGGACGCTCACATGAGCGGACCGCTTCATCAATCTCAGCCGGGAGACCCCGCCCCCAAGATCACCGTCATCACGGTCACCGCTGGCGAGGCTCCTGACCGGATCGATCGCTTCCTCTCGCGACAGGGCTTGCCGCTCTCCCGCTCCCGCATTCAGCGCGGCCTAGAGGACGGCGTCGTCGATGTCAATGGCCAACGGGTGAAGCCCAGCTATACCATCAGACCGGCCGATCGCATCGTCATCCGCCACCCGCCTCCAACTCGACTCGAACTCCAACCGGAACCGATTCCGCTCGCGATCGTCTATGAAGATGTGGACCTGCTCGTGCTGGACAAGCCGGCCGGCCTCGTCGTCCATCCCGCACCGGGTCACTATTCGGGGACGCTGGTGCACGCGCTGCTTCACCACTGCCGCGATCTGGCCGGCATCGGCGGGCGCGAGCGCCCTGGAATCGTCCACCGCTTAGACAAGGACACGTCCGGCCTGCTGGTGGTCGCCAAACACGACGCGGCGCACACCGGGCTCATGCGCCAGTTCAAGGTTCATAGCATCACGAGGCGGTATGTGGCGGTAGTGGCGGGGGACGTCAGGCCCCGGCGGGGAACGATCGACCTCGCCATCGGCCGAGACCTCTGGGATCGGAAGAAGATCTCGACCCACACCACGAGTCCCAGAACGGCGGTAAGCCACTACCAGGTCATCGAACGGTTCGGGCCGGCGACGCTGGTGGGAATCACGCTCGATACGGGTCGCACGCACCAAATTCGGGTACACATGGCCCACGCGGGATATCCGGTGTTGGGAGACCCGGTCTACGGCGGCCGACGAGGCGTTGCGCCACCCGATGTGCCGGTGGCTCGCCAAATGTTGCACGCGCACCAATTGGGTTTCCTCCATCCCGTCTCGGGACGCCGCGTGGAGTTCACGAGCGCGTTGCCGGCTGACATGGAGGCGGCGTGCCGCGCGCTACGGTCGACACGGCATACTCCGCGCGAGGCTTGACTTCCCAAACAGGGCTTCGGTATACTCCGATCGTACTCTCCAGTTCGATATACGCGACAAGCATACAGTCACTGACCAGGAGGACGGCAATGCAGAAGTATTCACCTACACAGGTCGGTCAGCGGATCCGGGAGATCCGAGGGGGGATGACCCAAACCGAATTCGCCAAACTGATCGGCGTCAAGAAACAGAACTACATCAGCCGCTACGAGCGTGGTCGAGTACCCAATCCAGAACTTCTCTTACGGATCGCCGACTATGGCAAAGTCAGCGTGGACTGGCTCCTGACTGGCAAGGCCTCCAAGCGTAAATAATCCGAGTTCGTCGCGTCGCCCGGCGCAGGGCGCGCGACGAACTCCCACTTCATCCTGCGCGCGTCCTCTCTTCCGGCATCGGCTACGACGACAAGATCCGTTGGACGAGCCGGAGGTGCGTCTCGCAACCGACCACGCGTTGGAAGCCGGCTCGGCTTGGCGGCTTGAGCCCCAGCAAAAATCGCTCCTTCACCCGCAGGATGCGTTCCAGCGACTGATCGATCCGCGTTTCGGAGAGGCGACCTCGTCGAACGGCCTGACTCAACGCCTCGATCGCCTGCCGAGGCGCCTCGGTGTCTCGGCAAAAGAGCAGGATATCCGCCCCGGCGTGGAAGGCTTTGAGCGCGGCCGCCACCGGATCGTACCGAGTGGAGATGGCCTTCATTTCGAGGTCGTCCGTGATGACGAGCCCCTCGAATCCCATGGCGCGCCGCAAGAGACCGGTGAGGGTTTTCTTCGACAAGGTCGCCGGTGCCGCGGGATCGAGTGCCGGATAGCGGACGTGCGCAGTCATGACGGCAGCCAGCCGGTTGGCAATCGCGTGCTCAAAGGGGCGGAGGTGGATGCGCTCGAGCTGGCGAAGCGAGACCGTGACCTCCGGCAGCTCGAGATGAGAATCGGCCGACGTGCCGCCGTGGCCCGGAAAGTGTTTCGCGCACGCGATCACCCGTCGGTCTTGAAGTCCCACGATCATCGCCAGCCCGTGCTCCTCGACCACGATGGGGCTGTCGCCGAAGGCGCGGTCGCCGATGACGGGATTCGACGCATTGGTGTTCACGTCGAGGACCGGCGCCATGTCCATGTTGATTCCCACCGCGGCCATTTCGCGGCCCATCGCTTCCCCGACCCCGTAGGTCAGATCGAATGAATTCCGCTTGCCCAAGACCGCGGCAGGGGGAAACTGCGTGAACGGGGGCGGAAGCCGGCTCACCCGTCCCCCTTCCTGATCGACGGCGATGAAGAGGGGGGCCTTGGGGGCCAACCGCTGGAGCGCGCGGGTGAGGGCCCAAACCTGGGGAGGATCGTCGATGTTTCGGCGAAACAAAATCACCCCGCCAACCCGCGTGGTGGAGACGAGATGTGAGACCTCGCGTGACGGAGTCGTCCCGTCGAACCCGACCATGAAGAGCTGCCCGAGCTTGTCTTGTAAGCTCATGTCCGGCTCGCGGCGGCATCGACGAGAAATTGGATGAGGACACGCACGCCGGCCCCGGTAGCGCCCTTCGAGACGTAATGTCGCGTCTCGTCGCTCCACATCGTGCCCGCGATGTCGAGATGGGCCCAGGGGGTTGACCCTACGAATCGGCTCAAGAAGGCCGCCGCGGTGATCGTCCCGGCGGGCCGGCCACCGGTGTTCTTGAGATCGGCCACGTCGCTCTTGATCTGCTCGTCATAATCTTCCCACAGTGGCAACTGCCAGACCCGCTCTCCGCTCGCGTCGGCCGATCGTTTCACGCGCTCGATGAGCGCGGCGTCGGTTCCCAACAGCCCGATCGCGTGCTGGCCCAACGCCACGGAGCACGCGCCCGTCAACGTGGCGATGTCCAGGATGGCTCGCGGCTGATACCGCTTGACGGCGTAGGCCAAGGCATCCGCCAGCACCAGCCGTCCTTCCGCGTCGGTATTGACGACCTCGATCGTCGTCCCGGACAACGAGGTCACCACATCGCCCGGCTTGATCGCCGTGCCGCTCGGCATATTCTCGGTGGCGGGTAAAAGGCCGACCACCGACACCGGCAACTCCAGCTGGGCCGCAGCCGCCATGGCGGCGAGCACTCCCGCGCCGCCGAGCATGTCGCTCTTCATCTGCTCCATCTTCTCGGCGGGCTTGAGCGAGATCCCCCCACTATCAAACGTAATCGTCTTGCCCACCAAGGCAATCGGCCTCGCGACCGCAGCGCGCGACCGACCGGCACGGCCCCGCAGCGGTCGCGCCCCCTCGTATCGAAGAACGATGAGTTTCGGTGGTTCGAGGCTCCCGCGCGCCACGCCCAACAGCGCGCCCATCTTGAGGCGCTCCATGCCCTTGCGGTCGATCACTTCGCAAGCGAATCCGTGGGCCCGCGCGAGCGTTCGCGCGTGCTCGGCGATGTGCGTGGGGGTCACAGCGTTGGAGGGGAGATTGCCTAACTCCCTGGCCTGGTTGACACCGTTGGCTATGATCTCGCCGCGGCGCGCCCCCGCCTTGGCCGCCGCAAGCGCGCCGGCGGTCGCGAGCACGGTCAGAAGCCGCACCACGCGGCGATCGTCACCTCGGTCGGTCTTATACCCGGTAAACCGGTAGAGGCCCAGGATGGCGCCTTCCGTACACGCCCGGGCGGTCTCTCCCGGATCGAGTCCCCTCACGTTGATGTCGAAGGCCAGGTGTTCGCACCCAGCGTCCCGCGCGCGCTGCGCCGATCGAGCCGCGGCCTGCCGCACCCGTTCCGATGTCGCCGACTCTCGCGGCCCCAGGCCGGCCACCACGACCACGCGCGCCGGCAGCCGCCCCATCGTGTGGACCAGGGCGACGTGGGCCGGTTTGCCCTCGAAGCCGCACGCCTTGAGCGCCTGGCGAAACGCCGGCCCCAACGCTTTGGCAACGTCCGCGAACGCCGGCGAGTCCTCCCCGTCGGCGTAGCGGAACAGCGCCACGCCATCTTCAGGGGCTCGAAGCACCGAACCCGTCTTGACCGCGACACGCATCGTCATACGCCGTCCTTACGCCGCTCAGCGGCGCCGCGAAAGATCCGTCCGCCGCAGCGGCGATTACACGCCACGGGCTGCCGGGTCCCAGATATATTTGTGGAGCTGCAGTTGCAAGCGCGCCCGCAGGCCGTCTTCCAACAGCCATGCCGCGAGCGTCTTGGGGTCCAGGTGGCCGAACACGGGAGCAAACAGGACGGTCTGCCGGTCGGCGAGGTGCATGCGATCAAGGACGTCACGTGCCCACAAGTAGTCGGCGCGGTCGTTCACCACGAACTTCACTTCATCGACGGGCTTGAGTACCGCGAGATTGTTCCAGAAGGTCCGGTCCGCCATACCGCTGCCAGGACACTTGAGATCCATGATCACGACGGCGCGCGGATCCAACGGCGCAATGTCGATCGCCCCGCTCGTTTCGACCAACACGGTATAGCCCAGATCGAGCAACCTCCTCGCGAGCACCCCCGCCTCAGCGTCATGGAGCGGCTCGCCGCCCGTCATCTCCACGAGCCGGCAGCCGTACGCGGCGACCCGCTGGACGATCTCGTCAAGACCCAGCTCCTCCCCGTCGTAAAACGCGTACGTCGTGTCACACCACGTGCACCGCAAGGGACAGCCGGTAACCCGGATGAATACGCACGGAAGCCCCGCGTAGGTCGACTCGCCCTGGATACTATGGAAGATCTCGGTGATACGCATACGCAAGCCGTCTCGTCGCACGAGGCGTCAGAATATCAGCAGAATTCAGCCAAAATCAAGACGCGGGACGGACTCCCGCCTTCCACGGGTCAGCCCGCTCGCCGCTGCCGCAGTGCTTCGTACAAAACGACGCCGGCGGCGACCGAGACGTTGAGCGAGTCGATCCGACCGCACATCGGGATACGCACGCGGAAGTCGCACGCCTTGAGCGTGAGGTCTCGAATCCCCCCGCCCTCGTGCCCCAAGATCACCGCCAGCGGTCCGCGGTAATCGATCTCAGTGTAGAGGGTCGGCGACTCGGCATGCAGGCCGACGAGCCAGCAGCCCGCGTCTTTGAGCGCCTTGAGCGCGCGCGCCAGGTTGACGACTTGGGCCACCGGCAGGTGCGCGAGTGCGCCGGCCGAAGCCTTCATCGCTGCGGCGGTGATCCCCGCGGCGCGCCGTTCGGGGACGATCAAGCCGCTCGCGCCGACCGCCTCGGCAGTGCGGGCAATCGCGCCAAGGTTGTGCGGATCCTCCACGCCGTCTAGCACAACCAAGAATGCGCCGCCGGGTTGCCGCGCGGCCTCCTTCAGGAGGTCGTCGAATGGTCGATACGCGGCGCCGGCGGTCTGAGCCACAACCCCCTGGTGTTTGAGCGTGCCGGCGAGGCGGTCGAGCGCCTCGCGCGGCTCAGGCGCGATCGGAATGCCCCGCGTGCGGGCCGTCTCCACGATCGCGTCAATGTCGCCACCCCGGCGTCCGCGTTGGATCAGCAGGCGGCGGAACGCGCGACCCGCCTTGAGCGCCTCGATCACCGGATTGACCCCGAACAGGATATCGTCCCGGGATTCGCTCACCGCTTGATCCGCGTCGTCCCGTCCGGACGATCTTCGAGGATGACGCCCGCGTCGGCGAGCTGTTTGCGAATCGTGTCGGCCTCTGCCCAGTCCTTACGCGCCCGGGCGGCGTTCCTGGCGTCGACCAAGCGCGCGACCTCGTTGTCGGACATCGTTCCCTGCTCGACCGTGTGGCTTGGCGTGAGGGTGCCAACCGCACCAGTTGCCTCTACGCCAGTCAATGCAACGGTGACATGTCGCGGGGCGTGGAAGTCCAACCCGAGAATCCGCCCGTGGTGAATCAACAGGGCCTCGGCCTCCCGAGCCGTGGCCGCGCTCACGCCTTTCCCGAGGGCACGGTTGAATTCCGCTTTGGCGTGGTGAAACACGCCTAGCGCCTGGGCTGTATTGAGGTCGTCATCCATCGCTGCGGAAAACTGCGCGTCGAACCGATCGAGGACGTCGCGCGCGATTCGGCTCCCTTCCCCACGCTCCGACTTCCCCTCCGGCTCGCGCAGACGGTCGAGCAGATCATAAAACCCATCCAACGCCGCCCTGGCCCCCCGCAGCCCCTCGTCCGAAAAATCGATCGGACTCCGGTAGTGCGTGCCAAGCAATAGATACCGCAGCGTTTCGGCCGTCACCGCCTGACTCCAGGGCGACTTTTCCAGAATCTCGCGAATCGTGAAAAAGTTCCCCAACGACTTGGACATCTTCTCTTCGTTGATCGTCACAAAACCGTTGTGCATCCAGCACCGAGAGAACTCCACCCCCGTGTAGCCTTCCGATTGGGCGATCTCGTTTTCGTGGTGGGGGAACGTGAGATCCTGCCCTCCCCCGTGCACGTCGATCGTCTGTCCCAAGTGCGCCATGGCCATGGCGGAGCACTCGATGTGCCAGCCCGGACGGCCGCCCCCCCACGGGCTCTCCCACATGGGTTCGCCGGGCTTGGACGTTTTCCAGAGCGCGAAGTCCAGCGGGTCGTGCTTTTTCTCATCCACCTCGACCCGAGCGCCGGCCTGGAGCTGGTCGAGCCGCCGACCAGAGAGCCGGCCGTACCGAGGGAACCCGGCGACGCGATAATACACGTCGCCGCCCTCCGCATAAGCCATCCCCTTCTCGACCAAGCCGGCGATCAACGCGAGCATGTCGGGGATGTGATCGGTGGCCTTGGGCTCCACGGTCGCCCGGCGGACGCCGAGCGCGTCCATATCCCGGTGGTATTCCTCGATGAAGCGTTCGGCCACGTCGCGCCAGCCGATCCCGTCGCGGGCGGCTCGCGCGATGATCTTGTCGTCGATATCGGTGAAGTTGCGGACGTAGATCACGGTCAGGCCTTTCGCTTCCAAATACCGGCGCAGCACATCGAACACGATCGCGCTCCGGGCGTGGCCGATGTGGCAGAGGTCGTAGACCGTGACGCCGCAGACGTACATCCCGACGTGGCCTGGCGTCCGCGGACGAAACGGGGCCTTGGTGCCGGTCATCGTGTTGTACAGCCGCAGGGATAGGTCGGGTGACGGGCGGCGGGTCACGGCATTCCGTCCCGGATCGCCGCGGGTGACGCCGGACTGGCCCGCGCGGGGCGCCAGCCGTGACTCCCGATGAGCGGCACGAACGCGCACTCCGTGAGCGCGGTCACGCACACGGTGCCCCCTCGCTTGACCATCTTCTGGAGGCGCTGACTGGTTCGATCGCCGACCGGAACGATCAGCCGCCCGCCTTCCTTGAGTTGTCCGATTAGCGGTTCGGGCACGGCCGGCGCCCCAGCGGCGACGAGGATCGCGTCAAACGGCGCCTCCTCCGACCAGCCGAAGGTTCCGTCAAAATGTCGAATCACCACGTTGTACACTTTGAGCCGGTCGAGCGTATCACGGGCGCGATCCGCCAACGGTTTTACGCGCTCGATCGTGAAGATCCTGGCGGCCAACCTCGCCAGGACCGCCGCCTGATACCCCGAGCCGGTTCCAACCTCGAGCACCCGTTCGGAGCCGCTTAGCTCAAGCGCCTGTGACATCAGCGCCACCATATAGGGTTGCGAAATGGTTTGTTGCCCACCGATCGGCAGGGCGCGGTCCTCGTAGGCGCGGTCCGCGAGCGCCGATTCCACGAACAGGTGGCGCGGCACTTCGGCCATCGCGGCCAGGACCCGAGGGTCGCCGATCCCGCGTGCGACGAGCTGTTCGTCCACCATGTGCTGTCGTTGGCCCGCTCGGGATGTCGTCACCGTGGCGATCACCTTGGATGGGTCCACCACGCGGGCCCCTCACCCTCCACGCGGCGCGGACAGGTGGGTTTCCCACGCGGCGAGTGAAGGCAGGGCGGCGTAGTTCGTGAGATCGAGGTGCACGGGGCTGACGGAGACGTACCCCGCCTGGATGGCACCGAAGTCCGTCCCCTCGTGTTCGGCCCCGAAGGCCCGGTTGCCGCCGATCCAATAATACTTTCGCCCGCGCGGGTCCACCTTCTCGATGATGTCGTTGGCGTCGTACGACCGGCGCCCCAGCCGGGTGATCTTGACCCCACGGATCTCCGACGGATCGAGGTCGGGCACGTTCACGTTGAGGAGCGTGTCGCGTGGCAGCTCCTGTTCGAGGACCAGCGCGGCGATCCGCGCGGCGATCCGCGCGGCGGCCTCGAACCGAAATGTGCCGTCACCCGCCTGTGACACGGCGATCGACGGAATACCCAGGAGCGTTCCCTCCATGGCCGCCGACACGGTTCCGGAATAGGTCACGTCGTCGGCCAGATTCTCGCCCTTGTTGATTCCCGACACCACCAACGCGGGCCGTTCCTTGAGAATCGTGATGACGCCTAGGTTGATGCAGTCGGTCGGCGTGCCGCTGGTACTGAAGACGCCGTCGGCAAGCTGGGTGACCCGCAACGGTTTGTGCAGTGTGATCGCATGGCTCGCGGCGTTCTGCTCGCCGTCGGGCGCGACGATCGTCACCTCCCCTACCGCCCGGAGGGCTTCGGCCAAACACCGGAGGCCCTGCGAGTGCACCCCGTCGTCGTTGGATACCAGGATTTTCGGTTTGGAGGTCATCAGTCCCTATGGACAAAGGGGCGTAGCCTGCGCTACGCCCCTCGAGAGAAGTACAATGTCGGGGCGACTGGATTTGAACCAGCGACCACTCGCACCCCAAGCGAGTGCGCTACCAGGCTGCGCTACGCCCCGAGTGAACCCGATGCCTCCCCGCCCGCGCTGTCCGCGTCACGAGCAGAGGGCAGGGAGTCAAACGCCTTGAGGTCATCCAAGATAGACTGGAGTTGTCCTTTGATGGTTCCGATGATCTGCGTGGGGAGCGGGTCTCGACGGAGCCGGGCGCGCCCCTGGAGCTGTTTCTTCGCGCCCGTGATGGTGAATCCCTGTTCGTAGAGCATCCGCTTGATATCGAGGACCAGATCGACGTCCTTCTTCGTGTAGACCCGTTGCCCGCCCGAGCTTTTACGCGGATGGAGGAACGGGAACTCCGACTCCCAGTACCGGAGGACATACGCCTCGAGCCCCGTGATCCGGCTCACCTCGCCGATTTTATAAAACAGCTTGTCATGCGAGCCAGGCGCTTGGGCCTCGGATTGTCTCCGTCCGTCCATCAAAACCCTCTGACCAGACGCGGCGTGCTGGGACCCAGCCGGTGTCTTCATGGAGCGTCCGCGCGCTCGACCGCTTCCTCCAAGACCGCCGGCTTCTCATCGAGTTGGGCGTCGTTCACGTACCGCTTGAAGACCTGGCTCGGTCGGAATGTGACCACCTTGCGCGGCGTAATGCCGATTTCTTCACCTGTTTTAGGGTTTCGTCCCTTCCGCGCACGCTTGTGCCGCACGATGAAGTTGCCGAACCCCGCAATCTTGACGGTTTCACCTTTCTGCAGCACCGCTTTGATCGAATCCAACATCAACTCTAGAATGTCGGACGCATCCTTTTTGGGGATGCCGATCTTCTCGTACACCTCGTTGGCAATGTCCGCCTTCCTCATACGCCACCCACCACCCCTCCCCTACGACACGCACTCTCGGGCTGTTTCCCACGCCTACTGCACTAGTCCTAGCGGAATCCAGGCTCAAAGTCAAGCAAAATCAACCGGTTAATGCTCGCACTTCGCGAGCGACTTCCCACACCTTGCCGTCTGGTCAGCAAGCGAATAAAAACGGCCGTTCCTCCATACACCTCACACCTCGAAGATGGCCGCGCGATGCAGACATCGCATTCCCGGCAGCGCGGGCTGCAGGGAGCGTCATTCGAAAGCCGTCGCCCCCCGCTTGAAACGTACCCGACACAGTTACAATCTACCGTCGCGTTGTCCCTCGAGGAGACAGCCGGTATTCGATACTATCGACAAGGGCCTGCCAACTGGCCTCGATGATGTTCGTCGACACTCCCACCGTGCCCCATTTGCTCTCGTGATCCCCGGATTCGATCAGCACGCGCACCCGAGACGCGGTGCCTTCCTGCGCCGCAAGGACCCGGACTTTATAATCCAAGAGGCGCACATCCTTAAGTTGGGGGTAAAACCCTTCGAGCGCTTTGCGGAGCGCGTGGTCGAGGGCGTTGACGGGGCCGGCCCCGACCGACGCGGTGTGTTCGATGTCATGGCCCACACGCACCATGATCGTGGCCTCGCATAGCGGCTCCTCGCCCTCCCGGCGCTTTTCCACGATGACGCGAAACCCGATCAGATCAAAGAACCTCCGGTGGGTGCCGAGCGCCTTGCGCATCAAGAGTTCAAAGGACCCCTCGGCCCCTTCAAACTGATAGCCCTGCCCTTCGAGTTCCTTCAGCGTCGTCAGGATCCCCTGGAGGCGAGGATCCGAGACATCGAGATCGATCCCGTATTCGGCGGCCTTTTCAAGCAGGCTGCCTTTGCCCGAGGCGTCCGAGACGAGGATCCGGCGGCGATTCCCTACCACTTCCGGCCGTATATGCTCATAGGTTTCCGCTTTTTTGCGCACGGCGTGCACATGCACGCCGCCCTTGTGCGCGAACGCGCTCTCTCCGACGTAGGGCTGGCGCTTATGCGCGGGCAGGTTGGCGATCTCGAACACGAAACGGGCCGTCTCGGTCAGATGACGGAGTTGGACGTCGGTGAGGACCGGCCGACCGAGCTTGAGGCAGAGGTTTGCGATCAACGAGCACAGGTTCGCGTTGCCACAGCGCTCACCGAAACCGTTGATCGTTCCCTGAACCTGCACCACCCCTTGTTCGACTGCGATCAGGGAGTTCGCGACGGCCACCTCGCCGTCGTTGTGGGCGTGAATCCCGAGCGGCGTGCGGACTCGAGCGGTCACCGCCCCGATGATCTCACGCATCTCCCATGGCATCGCGCCGCCATTCGTGTCGCACAGCGCGATCCGATCCGCCCCCGCGGCCTCGGCGCGCTCCAGAGTGTCCAGCGCATACTCGGGGTTGGCCTTGTACCCGTCGAAGAAGTGTTCGGCGTCGTACACCACCATGCGGCGCTTGGATTTTAAGTACTCCACCGAATCGCCGATCAGGTCGAGGTTCTTTTTCAACGAAATGCCCAGCGCGTCGGTCACGTGTAAATCCCAGCTCTTGCCGAAGATCGTAATCACCGGAGTGTCGGCGGCGAGCAGCGCCTGAAGCGATGGATCTTCGTGGACACTGTGACTGGCCTTGCGGGTCGCGCCAAACGCCGCGATCTGGGCGTGCTTGAGCGTGAGCTTGCGAACCTCCCGAAAGAACTCCCCGTCTTTAGGGTTCGCCCCCGGCCATCCTCCCTCGATATAGGGAATCCCCAGTTCGTCGAGTTTCTGCACGATGCGGAGCTTGTCCTCGACCGAAAATGCGATGTCTTCGGCCTGGGCGCCGTCGCGCAGGGTCGTGTCGTACAGTTCGAGCGAAGGTTTATCGGAAGCCTTCACGACTCTCATCCTTAAAACACAGGGACCCAGTCGCCCGACCAGGAATGGCCGGATGCAAAGCACACAGGGCCGACATGGTCGGCCCGTGGCAATATTCGACGGGCGCGCGGCGCGCGCCCTGAGAACCGGAGCGGAGCGTACTGAGTTGCACGTGAGCACGGGAAGCGCAGCGGCAACGCCGCTCTAGCATGACGGACGAATGCTGCTTCCCGAGATGGCCGTTCATGGTCGGGCGCTTTCCCCCAACCCGAAGACGTCGTGCAGGGCGCGTACGGCCAGTTCTGTGTACTTCGCGTCCATGACGCAGGAAATTTTGATCTCGCTCGTGGAGATCATCATGATATTGATTCCCTCGCGAGCTAACGTCTCGAACATGGTGGCTGCCACCCCGGAGTGGGATCGCATACCGACCCCTACGATCGACACCTTGGCGATGTCGTCGGTAAGTTGCACGTCGTTCGCGCCGATATCCCTGGCGAGTGTGGAGACGACGCTCATCGCCTTCTTGGCGTCCACGCGGGGCACGGTGAACGAGATATCGGTCAGGCCCTCCTGGCTGATGTTCTGGATGATCATGTCCACGATCACGTTTTCCTTCGCGATGCCTCCGAAGAGTCGGGCCGCGATGCCGGGGCGGTCGGGAACACCCAACAACGTGATCTTGGCCTGATTGCGGTCGTAGGCCACTCCCGATACCGCGACCTGTTCCATCTCCCGATCCTCCTTCGTCACCAAGGTTCCGGTCGGTGCATCGGCGAAACTCGAGAGCACTCGCACGGGCACGTGATATTTCATGGCGAATTCGACGGACCGCGTCTGCAGGACCTTGGCGCCCAAGCTCGCCATTTCCAGCATCTCTTCGTACGAGATCTTGTCGAGCTTCGCTGCAGTCGGCACGATGTTGGGGTCGGTGGTGTAGACGCCGTCGACGTCGGTATAGATGTCGCAGCGATCCGCCTTAAGCGCCGCCGCCAGCGCGACCGCGGTGGTGTCCGACCCTCCGCGCCCGAGCGTGGTCACATCAGACTTTTCATTGATCCCCTGAAACCCCGCGACGACCGGGATCACCCCATCGGCCAGGGCTTCACGCACCCGGTCGGCAGCCACTCGCTCGATGCGGGCCTTCGTGTGCACGTCGTCGGTCATGATCCCTACCTGGCGCCCGGTGAACGACCGCGCGGGGCATCCCCGCGCCCTGAGCGCCATAGCGAGTAACGCGATCGTCACCCGCTCGCCGGTGGACAGCAACAGGTCGAGCTCCCGTTCGTCGGGACTGGGGCTCATCGTGTTGGCCAGCGCGAGCAGGCGATCGGTCTCGCCGCTCATCGCGGACAGAACGACCACGACCTCGTCTCCCTCCTTGCGTGTACGGATCACGCGCTCCGCAACCGCATGAATGCGCTCCGGGCTGCCGACCGACGTCCCGCCGTATTTCTGAACGATCAGCGCCATGCGATTCGCCCGTAGGGGCGGCCCGGTGGGTCGCCCCTGTTGACCCTGCCAACAGAACCAAAGAACCAAAACCGGGCGAGGCGACGCCCCGCCCCTACGATCCCTTCAGGAAATACTCCATCAGCCGATGGCCCTCGGCGATCAATTTTCCTCCAGCCGCGGCCGCTGCCTCGTTAAATTCCGTCACTGAGCCTGCGACCGGCACCTCCACGCCCCCACGTTGGAAAAGGACATAGGGCACCGGGTCCGGCGCGTGGGAACGCGTCAAAACGGGCGCAAGGTGATCGCAGAGGGCCAGCACGCGGCAGGCCGGTTCGGACGCGATCGCACCAAGAAGCCGCCCCACCACCCGCGCGTCGAAATCTTCGATCGCCCGGATCTTGGCCTCTAAATCCCCGTTGTGACTCGCCTCGTCCGGGGCCTCGACATGCACGACGACTAGATCGTGCGTCGCCAGCGCCTGCACCGCCGCGTCGACTTTCCCCTCGTAGTCGGTGTCGAGGTAGCCAGTCGCGCCCGGCACCTGGATGACGTCGAAGCCCACCGCCAGCGCCAATCCCTTCATGATATCCACCGCCGCAACCATCGCACCCCGCTTGCCGAATCGCTCGACGAAAGGGATGAGCGCGGCGGCCCTGCCCTGGCCCCAGATCCAGATACCGTTGGCGGGTCGGAGTCCCTGCTCGATTCGCTCCTCGTTGAGCGGGTGGGTCGTCAAGACCGTGGCGGCGCTCTCCATCACCTTGCGTAAGACATCCGCTCCCTCACCGGCGGGCAAGCCTCCCATGACCGACTTGCCCGCTAGGTCGAACGGCGGGGTACAGGTGACCCGTGATTTTCCGCCGATCCAGACCATCAGGTGTCGATAGCTCACCCCCGCATAGAACTGCAAGATCTCGGTCGCAAGCTGGTTGTTCAGCTCCTGAATCAGCTCGCGCGAATCGTCGGAGCCGATGTGGCCCGCGCTGGGATCCTCTAACACGACGTGGGGGTTCAGCCGCTCGACGCCGTACCCCCGCTGGGTATCTTTCAAGGTGACGAGGTTGCAGCGGAACACCACGTCGTCCTTGCCGACGCTGACACCGAGGCTCGCCGCTTCCAATGGCGAGCGGCCCAACTGCGGGTACTTTTTAGGGTCGTAACCCAAAATCGCAAGGTTGGTGACCTCGCTCGTGGGGGAACAGCCAGGCGGGGTTGTCCGCACCAACCCCACTTCACCCTGGCGCGCGAGCGAGTCCAGATTCGACGTTTTCGCCACCGCGAGCGGCGTGCGGTGATTGAGTTGCGGAAGCGGCAAGTCCGCCATCCCGTCAGCGAGTAACACGACGTATTTCACGGCTCGTCCCCCGCGCCCCCTAATAGCCCAAGACCTTGACGACGTCGTCGAGCCGGGCCTTGATCGTCGTCGGCTTCTGAGACACGGTCATCGCGATGTCGGGGTCCTTTAATCCGTGCCCGGTGAGCGTGCAGACGACCGTTTCGCCGCCCGTGAAGTACCCCGTCCGGTTGAGTTTGATAACACCCGCCACCGACGCCGCCGAGGCCGGTTCACAGAACACGCCCTCCAGCCCCGCGATCATGCGATAGGCCTCGACGATCTCGTCGTCCGTCACGAGGTTGATCTCTCCCTTGGATTCGCTGGCCGCCTCCACTGCGGTCTTCCAGCTGGCGGGATTGCCGATCCGGATCGCCGTCGCAATCGTGCGGGGTTTCTCCACCACGTGGCCGAGCACGATCGGCGCCGCGCCGGCGGCCTGAAACCCGAGCATGCGTGGCAACAACGTGGTCTTCCCGCGGGCTTGGTATTCACGATAGCCGCGCCAATAGGCCGTAATGTTTCCCGCGTTGCCCACCGGCAGCACGTGGATGTCCGGCGCGCGGTCGAGCTGATCGCACACCTCAAACGCCGCCGTTTTCTGGCCCTCAAGCCGATACGGGTTGATGGAGTTCACGAGCGTGACGGGATACCGCTCGGCTACGGCCTTGACGATGGCCAAGGCCTCGTCGAAGTTGCCCTCGACCTGGATGACCCGCGCGCGATGGATCATGGCTTGCGCCAGCTTGCCCATCGCGATCTTGCCCTCCGGAATCAGGACGAAGACCGCCATCCCGGCTCGGGCTCCGTAGGCCGCAGCCGATGCCGAGGTGTTGCCGGTCGATGCGCAGATCACGGCGCCCGCGCCCGCTTCCGCCGCTTTCGAGATAGCCAAGGTCATCCCGCGGTCCTTAAACGACCCGGTGGGATTCGCTCCCTCGAACTTCAGGAACAGCCGTAGCGCCGGATTGATCGCGGCGGCCAAGTTTTTCGTTTCGATGAGTGGCGTGTTACCCTCGTTGAGAGTCACCACCGGCGTCGCGTCGGTGACCGGGAGAAACTCGCGGTAGTGCTGGATGACCCCGCGCCACAGCCCCATCTTCAATCTCCCTCACCTTCGACGCGGATCAAGACCGTCTTGTCCAATACCGAAGACATCCCGTCGATCTCAGCCAGCGCCTGACGGACGTCGCGCTCCCTGGCCCGGTGCGTCATCATGACCACCGGCACCGCCCCGCCCGCCTTACGCCCCTTCTGAATCACCGACGAGATACTGATATTGTATTTCCCGAGCACGCCCGCAATCGTAGAGAGCACGCCGGGGTGATCCAGCGCCGCGAATCGCAAATAGTACAGGCTGGTGATTTCATCCATTGCCAACAAACGCAGGTGACGACGTCCCTCGGCGGGATACGCCGGCGGCGGTACTCGACCGACGACGCCCGTCCTGATATTACGCCCGATTTCGATCACATCACTCACCACCGCGCTCGCCGTGGGCTGATCGCCCGCACCTCGTCCGTAGAAGAGCCCTTGGCCCAGGGAGTCGCCGACCACGTAAATGGCATTGAATACCCCGCCGACCTGGGCCAAGAGATAATCTTCCGGGATCATCGTGGGGTGAACCCGGGCCTCGATCGCCCCCTGCTGGGCCTTGGCAATCGCGAGCAATTTGATGCGATAGCCGAACTCCCGGGCGAATTCGATATCGAGCGGCGTGATCCCGGTGATACCCTCGGTGTAGATCTCCTTGAGGTCGACCGGCGTGCCGAACGCCAACACGACGAGGATCGCCAGCTTGTTAGCCGAATCCAGGCCCTCGATATCGCTCGTGGGATCGGCCTCGGCGTACCCCGCGCGCTGCGCTTCGGCCAAGACGTCGGCGAACGGCTTGCGATCGTCGGTCATCTTGGTCAGAATGAAATTCGACGTCCCATTGATGATCCCGTAAATCGATTCGATGCGGTTGGCTGACAGCCCCTCCTTGAGCGCGCGGACGATCGGGATGCCGCCACCCACCGACCCCTCGAATTCGAAATCGACGCCGTGGGTCCCCGCGGCGGCGAACAAGTCCTCTCCCGAGGCCGCCAACAGCGCCTTGTTGGCCGTCACCACGTGCTTTCCTCGCGCCATCGCGGTCAGGATGTACTGTTTGGCCGGTTCGAGCCCCCCGATCAGTTCGACCACCACATCCACTTCCGGATGGGTGAGCACCTCGTTCGCATCGCCGGTCAGCACCCCAGACGGCAACACCACCCCGCGATCCCGTTTGGTATCAAGGTCCGCCACTTTGATCAGCTCAAGAGGAATCCCCAGACGACGACGCAACACATCCCCGTTATCCCGGAGCAACTTCACCACCCCGGACCCCACCGTGCCGAATCCGATGATGCCGATGCCGATTCGCGATTTCATGAGTCAACGTGAAGAGGACGGCTGCGCGCCCTACATTCCCCGCTTCAACACCCGTTTGAGGCCCTGGATAGCTTGGCGCGTGCGGTGTTCGTTCTCCACCAGCGCGAAGCGGACCCCGTCATCGCCGTACTCTCCGAACCCGATGCCAGGGGAGACCGCGACTTTGGCGTCGGTGAGGAGGCGCTTCGCGAACTCAAGCGAACCGAGCGGCCGAAACGCGTCGGGAATCGGCGCCCAGACGAACATCGTGGCGCGAGGCTTGTCCACCTTCCATCCGATTCGATTTAAGCCCTCGACCAGCACATCGCGCCGCTTCCGATAGGTCTCGACCACCTCGGAGACGCACGCTTGCGGACCGTTGAGCGCGACCGTCGCGGCGATCTGGATGGGCTGAAAGATCCCGTAGTCGAGGTAGCTCTTGAGTTTCGCCAGCGCGCCCACCATCTCGCGGTTGCCCACGCAGAACCCGACACGCCATCCCGGCATGCTGTAACTCTTCGACAGCGTATAGAACTCGACTCCGACCTCCTTCGCGCCGGGGACCTGCAAAAAACTTGGAGCGCGATACTCGTCGAAGACCAGGTCGGCATACGCCAGGTCGTGCACGACCAACAACCCGTTCTCGGTGGCGAAATCCACGATCTGTTTGAAAAACCCCACATCGACCACACGGGTCGTGGGATTGTGCGGAAAATTAATAATCAGCAGTTTCGGCCTCGGCCACGTCTGCTTGTAGGCCGCTGTCATGTCTTCAAAAAAGTCCGAGTCGCTGCGGAGCGGGATGCTTTTCACCTGCCCACCCGCGATGATCACGCTGTAGGGATGGATCGGATACGTCGGACTGGGCGTCAACACCACGTCCCCCGGCTCCACGATGGCCAGCGCCAAATGGGACAGTCCCTCTTTCGATCCGATGGTGGCGATCACCTCGGTCTCAGGGTCGAGGGCGACCCCGTAGTGGCGACCGTACCAGGCCGCCATGGCTTCGCGGAGCTTCGGAATCCCCTTCGACAGTGAATACCGATGGTTCTTCGGGTTACGAACCGCTTCGATGAGCTTGTCTTGGATATGCTTGGGCGTGGGCATGTCGGGGTTGCCCATCCCGAAATCGAGGATATCCTCCCCGCGCCGTCGCGCCTCCGTCTTCATCGCCGTCACGATACTAAAGACGTAAGGCGGAAGACGTTTGATCCGTGAAAACCCGTCCACCAGCCCCCCAGCTTAAACCCCGGCGTGACTCGCTTGGCCCAGGGGCCCCCAAAAAACCCGGCCCCATCATACGGAAAGGGCATGGTTTTGTCAAACCGATCTCGGATGAAAGTCCCACAATTCCAGGAGGTTGGAAGAGACGAATTGATCAGACCGCGCTCCGTCTTGATTTTTGACCCGGCCGATGCCACAATGCCGCGCGAACCGCGGGATGACACATGGCGCAGCTCGGGGTAAAACTCGACCACGTCGCGACGTTACGACAAGTTCGCGGCGGTACCGAGCCTAATCTGGCTACCGCAGCCGTCCTGGCCGAGATGGGGGGAGCGGACTGGATTATCGTCCACCTTCGGGAGGACCGGCGGCACATTCAAGAGCGGGATCTGTACGCCCTCCAACAGGTCGTGGCGTCGAAACTGGCCCTAGAAATCTCGCTCGCGGACCGGATGCTCAAGTTCGCGTTGGAACTCCGCCCCGCCCGGGTCACCTTGGTTCCGGAACACCCACTGGAACTGACCACCGAAGGCGGTTTGGATCTGATCGGTAAGCGCGAGGTCGTCTTACAGGCCGTCGCCGCGTTGCGGCACGTCGGAATTCCGGTCACGGCGCTCATCCAGCCCCTGGTCGACGACGTGAAGGCGTGTCACCGGTTGGGGCACGCCGGGCTGAGTATTGAGATCAACACCACACCTTACGTCACAGCCAAAGCCCCCGCCGAGCGCCAAACGTGGTGGGACCAGACCTTGAACGCCGCCAAGTTGGCCGCCAAGTTGGGGATGGCCGTTCAGATCGGGCACGGCCTGACCGCGGACACGCTTCGAACCTTCGCCGGAGTGGGAGAAATCTCCCAGTGCAACGTGGGTTACGCGATTGTCGCCCGCGCCATGCTGGTGGGAATCGACCACGCGGTCCGGGAGATGAAAACCGCGGCAGTGCCGCGCGTCTAACGCGATCGTCCCGCCATTGACGATGATGCCACCGATTACCGCAAGAGGGGAGCATGGTACGACACGATGAAAAGCCTGTGGTCTGATCGCGATGCGCAAGGTCTGGATGGTCTTGCCGCCTTAGTGTATGCCTCCCGCCTTATCGGGGCTTCCCCTGCGCTGGTTCTATGGGGCGGGGGGAACTCGTCGGTCAAGGTGACCGGCAAGGATCACACCGGGAAACCGACCCGCATCCTGTACATCAAGGGCAGCGGCTCGGACATGAAGACCATCACCACCCAGCAGTTCACACCGCTCCGTCTGGACGATTTGCTGCCGCTCATGCAGCGCGCGGCCATGACCGATGAAGAGATGGTCGCGTACCAGATGAAATCGACACTGGAGCCGTCCGCCCCCAAGCCGTCGATCGAAACGTTGTTGCACGCCTTCATCCCGGCGCCCCATATTTATCACACCCACGCCGACGCGATCTGTACGCTGACCGATGTCCCGCGTGGACGGGAGATCATCCGCGAGGTGTTCGGGGACGAGATCGTCATCGTTCCATATTCCCGACCCGGCTTTCTGCTCTCCAAGCGTACCGGCGAAGCGGTGCGCGCGCACCCTCGAGCGCGGGCCGTGATTCTCGACAAGCATGGACTGATCACCTGGGGCGAGACGGCCAAAGCGGCGTATCTCGAGACCGTCCGTTACGTCACGATCGCCGAGCGCTACATTCACGCGCGCCTCAGGACAACGCATCGAGCCCCCAAGATCCCGTCCCGGCGAACGGCGCCGGCGCGACGCGAGCTTGCCGCCGCGATCGCTCCGGGGTTGCGTGGCGCAATCAGCCTCCACAAACCGATGCTCTTGTGTTATGACGATCGACCGGAGGTCCTGGCCTTCACCCGTACGGTCGATCCGAAAAGTCTGACCGGCCCGTTTACCCCCGACCACCTGCTCTACACGAAACCCTGGCCCCTTCTGCTCGACCCGCGGGCCGCACGCGACGAAGCATCGATTCGGGAGACGCTGCCTAAGGCCTTGGAGCGGTACCGTCAGCACTACCTCGACTATTTCAACCGGTACAAGACCCCCGGCGTCACGATGGGGGACCCCAACCCACGGATCGTGTTGATTCCGGAGGTTGGACTGTTCACCACCGGCAAGACCCGCCGCGAAACCGTCATCGCCAGGGACCTCTACCTTCATACGATGGGCGTGATGCAGGCCGCCTCGGCCCTCGGTGGGTACCAGCCGTTACCCGCTCGGGATCTCTGCGATTTCGAATATTGGCCTATGGAGAACTACAAACTTTCCCTGGCCCCCCCGGAGAGGCCCCTCTCGCGGGCCATCGCGCTCATCACGGGAGCCGCTGGCGGGATCGGTCGCGCGATTGCCGAGCGATTGCTGACCGAAGGGGCGGTTGTGATCTTGACCGACGTGGATCTCGACGCGACGAAGAAGCTGGCTGAGGACTATGGACGGCGGTTCGGCACCGACCACGCGACCGCGATCGAGATGGACGTCACCGACGAGCGAGCGGTCCGACGCGCCTTTCGCGAGGCGCTGCTGGCCTTCGGGGGCCTGGATATCTTCGTGTCCAACGCGGGAATCGCGAAATGCGCGCCGATCGATCGCCTCACCCTCGCCGATTGGCAGGCCTCCCTCGACGTCAACGCGACCGGCCATCTTCTGGCCTCACAGGAGGCGATCCGCATCATGCGGGCCCAGCATCTGGGCGGTTCGATCGTCGTGATTTCTACTAAGAACGTCTTCGCGCCGGGCCAGGACTTCGGTGCCTATTCAGCCTCCAAGGCGGCCCAGCATCAGTTGTCACGGATCATGGCCATCGAAACAGCCCGAGACGGAATCCGGGTCAATATGGTCAACCCGGACGGCGTGTTCCTCAACTCGGGATTATGGTCGCCTGAGATCCGCGCCGAACGCGCCAAAGCGCACGGCATCCCCCTCAGCGAGGTCGAAGAGTTCTACGCGAAGCGGAACCTCCTGCAGACGAAAATTCTCCCCTCGGACGTGGCCGAAGCCGTGCTCTTCTTCGCCTCGAACCGCTCGTCCAAGACCACCGGCGCGGTGCTGCCGGTCGACGGCGGCGTCAAAGAAGCTTTTCCGCGGTAAATTGGATAAACCCCCGCGGTCTCTCGGATTGGGTGTTATTTTCCGACGAGGGCGCAGTACAGGTCGGTGACGTTGGTACGGGTAGGGCCGGTTTGGATCGTCTGGGCCATCGTGTGGAAGAAGGTGTGCGAATCGTTCTGATCCAGAAACCGCTGCGGCTGGAGTCCCAGCGCGTGCGCGCGTTCCACCGTGCCCCCGTCGGCCACGGCGCCCGCCGCGTCGGTGGCGCCGTCCGAGCCGTCGGTGCCGAAGGCAAAGACCGTGACCTTCTTCAGACCGGCGATCTCCAACGCCAGAGCGAGGGTGAATTCCTGACACCGTCCGCCCGAACCTTGACCTTGAACGGACACCGTCGTCTCGCCGCCGGCCAGCAGCGCGACGGGGCGTTTGATCGGTCGATCGGACGCCACAATTTCTCGGATGATGGCCCCGAACACCTTCGCCGCTTCGCGGGCCTCGCCGGTGAGCGATGAGGAGAGGACGAACGGGTGGTAGCCGAGTCGCTTGGCTTGAGCGGCCGCGGCGTCGAGGGAGACCCCGACGTCGCCGATGATCAGGTTATTGACACGGGCGAACGCGGGATGATTGGGCTTGGGCGTTTCGCTCGACCCGCTCCGACTGCCCTGGACGAGGTGGTCCTTCACCGCTTGCGGGATCTTGTCCCAGAGATCGTAATGGTGGAGGATCGCCATCGCGTCGTGAAACGTGGTGGGATCGGGAACGGTCGGTCCGGATGCAATGCTGGACAGATCGTTGCCCACCACGTCGGACAGCACCAAGGCCAGCACCGTCGCCGGAGCGGCAGCGATCGCCATATTGCCGCCTTTGAGGTGGGACAGGTGCTTCCGGACCGCGTTGAGCTCCTGGATCGTCGCGCCCGCCCGGAGGAGCAGCGCCGTGACCACCTGCTTATCGGTCAAGCTGACCCCTTCGACCGGGGCCGGCAACAGGGCTGAGGCTCCCCCTGAAAGCAGGACGATCACCAGATCACGTTCGCCGGCTTTTTTGAGCAATTCCAACACGCGCTGGGCCGCGGCAACACCGGTTCGGTCGGGAATCGGATGCCCCGCTTCGATGACCTCGATACGAGACAATGCCCCACTCTGCCCGTAACGGGTGACGACGAGTCCTCCGTCAATTCGGTCTTTGAGGAGCTGCTCGACCGCCGAAGCCATCGGAACGGCCCCTTTCCCGCCTCCTACCACAAAGACCCGTTCGTATTTGTCGAGGGGATAGGCCGCTTTTCCGGCAAGGAGGCGGCGATTTTTGACTGAGAGCGCCCGCTTGACGAGCAAAGCGGGATCAGCCGCCCGGATGGTGGCGGCAAGGAGGGCAACTATCGATTGTCGGGGTTTTGTCTGATCCGATGCCAGGTGGACAACCCTCCCTACAAACCGTTGTTAGATCGTCTTGGGTAGTTTCTCCCAGTCCGACAGAAACTTTTTCAACCCGATGTCCGTGAGCGGGTGCTTGGACAACTGCATGAGAACGGCATACGGAATCGTCGCGACATGGGCGCCCATCATTGCCGCCTCAACGACGTGGAGGGGATGGCGGACGCTGGCGACCAGGACCTGCGTCGAGAATCGGTAATTTTCATAGATCGTGAGAATCTGGCGGACGACCTCCATGCCCTGCTCGCTGATATCGTCGAGCCGTCCGACAAACGGGCTGATAAACGCGGCACCCGCCTTCGCGGCCAATAGCGCCTGGGTTGGAGAGAAGCACAGCGTAACGTTCGTCTTGATGCCTTCGTTGGTAAACTGTCGAACCGCTTTCAGTCCCTCAGGAATCAGGGGAACTTTGACGACCACGTTGCGATGAATCTTGGCCAGCTCCCGGCCTTCCCGCAGGATGCCCTCGGCCTGCACCGCGGTCACCTCCGCACTGATCGGACCGTCGACGATCTGGCAGATTTCCTCGATGACCCGTCGGAACGGCCGACCTTCCTTCGCCACCAGCGTCGGATTGGTCGTCACCCCGTCGATCAGGCCCATCTCCACCGCTTCACGGATCTCAGCGATATTGGCGGTATCAATGAAGAATTTCATCGCTTACTCCCCCTGCCGATCCAGGTGGATCGCGTGCGGTGTTGATTTCGCTGCAAAGGACTCGGCGCACTGAGAGCTGCAGAAATGATGCGTCTCTCCGCCGATCCTTTGGCTCAGCGCCCTTGCGCTCGGGAGGTACGTCAAACACACAGGATCGAAGACCATTGCCTCCCCAGCCCCGTTCTCTTGCCGCCGCGACCTGAGGCCTCGCCATGCCTGCCACACCATCGCGAGCAACACCCCCAGTCCGACGTACGCCGCCAGACGAAGTATCATAAAGATCAAAACCGCCCTCGTTATACTCCCTCTGTAATCAGGCTGTCAAGCATCGGTATTCAACTCAGGCATATCCGCGTTCGACGGTCTGGGTCATGGACAAGACCCCTCAGATCGTTCAACTCGTTGATCGTGGGATCTTTTCTCATCATCCTCGCCGTTGGCCTACCACGATCAGCATCCAAACGACCATCACCCTCCCGATTCGGCCGAAGACCGTCACCACGGTTCGGCGACCGACCAGGAACAGCCTGGCGGTCTCGTCCTCGGCAACAAACGGTGAAACCGTGCGAACCTCTCGGATCAGAGGAAGGAATTTGAGGGACACCAGAAGCCGGAGCACGGCCGAGAACAAAAACAAGAGCTGGATGTTCGACACCAGCGACACCTGGAAACCGCCCACGGCGAGTGTCCCAGGAAGCCACGGAATCAGGACTCCGCCCAACGAAGCGCCGAGGAAGATTCCCACGGCATTGGCCGAGTTGTAGACCGCGACACACTGCGCGCGTTTGGGGGGGGACACGGTGTCGAACAGGAAATTGCCCATGGCGAGGGAAAATCCCGCCCAGCTCAACCCCGCGAACATCTGGATCGCCACGATGAGGTAAAAACTCGTCGTGCACAGCCAGAAGAGGGGGATGATCGGCAGCAAAAATCCGGTGAGCGTGAGCACCTGTTTGTTACCGAAACGATCACAAAACCGGCCCCAGCCGGGAAGGGTGAGAAACTGCGCGACCACGGTGGCGGCCGTGGCAAACATAAACTCGAGGTACGTAAAGTGGAGATCCCTCAGTAAGTACGGGGCAATAAATGGCGCCGACACCTGCACCGAAAAATGGACGCAGGCAATGTACGCCACGAATCGGCCGAAATTCGTGTGGCGTCCGCTTCGAAGAAACTGCCAGAGCGAAAACCGATCCTCGACTTTGGCGACGTACGGCGGTTCCGCCATGCGGGTCAGACAATACGCAGAGATCAGCCGTGCTGCCATCGCAGCCAGGAAGACGACGGTGAATCCAAAAACCACCGAGCCCACCTGCTGGGACCGATGGAGGAGAACCCCGCCGAGGCACAGCGCGATGAACGCGGCCACGTTCATCGCGCGACTGCGTCGTCCGAAATACCGTCCGCGCTGGTTGGAGTCGACGAGGTCTCCCATCAGGCTGTTCCACGGCGGCACCGCAAGATGGCCGAGGACGAAGTACATGGTCACCGCCCCGACGAGCCACCAGATCGCGTCGTCCCGAAAGAACACCGGGATCGCCAGAATAACCAGCCAACTCAACGCCTGGCCGAGCACGCCCGTCAAAATAATGATCTTGCGCTGCCTGACGCGGTGCAACACCCAGACGGAGATGAACTGAAACCAGACGCCGAGCAGTTGCGGAAGGGCAGCGAGCGCGGCGATCTGGGAGTTCGTCGCTTTCAGGTAAATCGCGAACGCTCCCAAATAGCTCTCGCCGAACCCCGTCATCACCGACGCCCAGACCCCGTCTCGATTGGCGAACCGGAGGCTCCGCCGAATCTCGGCAGCGGACGGCGATCGGAATTCGTGGGGGGACGACGGCTCGGAATCCGGTTTTCTTGCGGCGTCGGTGATGGTCGACTCCTGGCGCGGAACGATGCTCAGTATAACAGAGGGCGGTGCCGCCGATCGCCGGCGGCCGAGGGGTTAAATCGTGGTATGCCGAATGATCTTCCCTTCGACGAGATACACGACCATCTCGGCCACGTTGGTCGCATGGTCGGCGATCCGCTCGATGTATTTAGCGACGAACGTGATTCGAATCGCCCGGCGGATGGTCTGCGGGTCCTCGATCATGTAGGAAAGGAGCTCCCGGAAAATCTGGCCGGTGAGCTCGTCGACGAACGCGTCGTCGCGGCACACCTTGCGGGCCAGATCCGCGTTGCGGTTCACGAAGGCGTCGAGCGCTTCCTTGACCATTTGACGCGCCCGCTCGGCCATCCGCGGGATGTCGATATAGGGTTTGAGCTGAGGCTCTTCGGCGAGTTCAATCGCGCGCTCGCAGATGTCCTCCGCCAGGTCGCTCATCCGCTCGAGATCGGTCGAAATTTTCATGGCGGTAGTGATAAAGCGCAGGTCGCTCGCCGTCGGCTGGCGGAGCGCCAACAGGCGAATACATTCCTCGTCGATCTCCACGTCGTAGGCGTTGACCTGATGATCGGTGGCGATGACGGTTTTCGCCAGCTCGGTATCGCGTTCGACGAGGGCCTTGATCGCACTCGCGACCTGGGTTTCGACCAGCGCTCCCATGCGAAGGATGCGCTCTTTCAGGGCATTCAGTTCTTCGTCAAACCGCCTCATGCGTCGCCTCGAACCGCCCCATGACACACCCCTCGGCCGCCTTCTCGCGTGGGATCGAGAAGAGCCGACACGTTGAACCGAACTCGACGAGTTGGTCCATGATGAACAGCGCCGTCGATTCCGACGCTCGCGCTCCCTGCTGCATCGCGCTCAGGACCGTCACCATCGTATCGGTTTTCCGAAGCCCAAGCAACAGGTCTTCGATCCGACCCGTCGCGCTGGGGAGCCGATCGATTGGAGGGTCTTGCGCGCCATCAGCTCCAAAAAATCAGCAGCACGACGAGCCCGAAGGCGATCCGATAATACGCGAAGACCCGGAACGTATGTCGCTTGATGAAGGCGAGAAACAACGCGATGACGGCTAGCGCCGTGACAAACGCCGCAACGAGCCCCAGGCCCAGCCACAGCGCGTGCTCCTCCGCCAGCAACGCTCGGTTCTTGTAGGCGTCGTAGAGCGTCGCCGCGAACATCGTGGGGAGCGCCAGGAAAAAGGAGAACTCCGACGCGGTCTTGCGATCCATCCCGAGCAACAGACCGCCCATAATCGTCGCGCCCGCGCGCGAGACACCCGGAAAGAGCGAAAGGCACTGCGCCAACCCGACCCACAGCGCCGTGCGCGGCGCGACCGCCTCGAGGTCGGTCACCGTCACCACGCCGTGCCGGGCTTCGATCAGGAGAATGGCCACGCCGCCCGCGATCAACGCCAACGCAACCGTCTTCGGTGTGAACAAGTAGGCCTTGATCGCGCCGTGCGCGACGAACCCCACGATAGCGGCGGGGAGGAAGGCCAGCGCGATCCCTGCGGCAAACCCCCGCACGCCCTCGTCCGTCGGAAACCGTCGCGCCATATCCGCCAACCGTTCGCGGAAATACACGACGACGGCCAGAATCGATCCCAACTGGATCGCGATCTCGAACGTCTTGGCGAAATCGCCGGTGAAACCCAGCGCGTACCCTGCGACGATCAGATGTCCGGTCGATGAGACGGGAAGAAATTCGGTCAGTCCTTCGACGATTCCGAGGATGACAGGGAGCCACCAAGATATCACGTGAGCGTACCTTTCCGCGTCCTCACGGATGCGTGCGTCGCGAAGCGATGCGGACGACGCACATTCAAACCGTACTGACGCATGATGCGGTCCCAGTTACCGGTCGGGTGGGAAGCGTGATGCAGAACGTCGAGCCCTTTCCCAAACGGCTCTCGACGGTCACCGTTCCGCCGTGCGCCTCGACGATGTGCTTGACGATCGATAGCCCGAGGCCCGTCCCGCCCAGGGCGCGCGAACGAGCACGATCCACGCGATAGAAGCGCTCGAAAATCCGTCGCTGGTCGGCCGGGGGTATCCCGATGCCGGTATCCCGAACTCGAATCACCGCGCCCCCCCCACCCGCTTCAACTTCCACGTCGACCGCCCCGCCTTCCTCCGTGTATTTGAGCGCGTTGTCCAGCAGGTTGAGCAGCACCTGCGTGAGCTTTTCGGCATCCGCGATGACGTAAAGCGCTGGAATCGTCCCCTCGCACCGGAGGGTGATCCGCTTTCGTTGGGCAAGCGGCGCGATCAGCCCCGCGGATCGGCGAACCAGATCCACCACCTCGACCGAGTCGCGGCGCCACCGGTATTCCCCCGACTCGATCTGCGAGAGCTGGAGGAGGTCGCTGACGAGGGCGTTGAGGCGGTCGGCGTGCGTCTTCATGATCCGGAGAAACTCCTCGCGTTGTCGCGGCTCTTCGTGGGCGCCGTCCGACAGGGCTTCGAGGTACCCGATGATCGAGGTCAGCGGGGTGCGCAGCTCGTGCGAGACGTTCGCGATGAAATCCGAGCGGACTCGCTCCAGGCGCTTGAGGGTCGTCACGTCGTGGAAGACGAACACCGAGCGGCGCTCGTCGTCGCCCGCGTCGGGACGACGCGCCACCGAGCCCTGCACGGCAAATGTCCTCGAGCCGTCCGGTTCGTCCACGACGATCTCTGCCGTCTTCGGTTCGCCGGACTTGAGCACCGCCGCGATCAGCTCATTGAGGTCATGCTGGCGCACGACTTCGATCCATCGGTGGCCAATCGCCTCGTCGGGTCGGCAGCCGAGCATCCGCTCCAGGGCCGGATTGATGATCAGGACTCGACCCACCCGATCGAGCACGAGCACGCCCTCGACCATCCCCGACAGGACGGCCGCAAAGCGCGTCCGGTCCTCGGCCACGGCGGCGATCCGGCGCTCCATCCCCGCGGCCATCTCGTGAAGCGCGGCCGCCAGCAATCCCAGTTCATCGCGACGACCCGATTCATCGTGCGCAACACGGGGTCGCTTTCCTTCGGCGAGCTGCGCGGCGGCGGTCGCGATCGGCGCGATGCGAGCCGCCATCCATCGCCCGCCCACCCATCCAACCGCGCCTCCCGCTCCCACCGCCATTCCCAACGACGCGAGCCACCACCGGCCGCCGAACGCCGCGCCGCCCTGACTGAGCGCGAACGACGCCGCGCCGATCCCGGCACCGGTGGCCGCGTACACCGTCGCGAGACGGTTCCTCACGGGACCGTCGTCTCGTCTTGTAATTTGTAGCCGTATGGTTTGACGGTCACGATGGCCGCGGCCAACAAGGGGATTTTTTCCCGCAGCCGCCTGATATGGACATCGATCGTACGGGTGGTCACCTCCGCATCGTAACCCCACACGGCGTTGAGCAGCGCGTCGCGCGTGGCGAGCCGGCCTCGATGCCGGAGGAGGTACTCCAGTAACCCAAACTCCTTCGCGGTCAATTCGACGGGCCGTCCGTTGATCGCCACTTCGTGCCGATCGGTGTCGAGCGTCAACCCTTCGTACTGCACTCGACTGACCGGCGCCTCCGTCGCGGAGCGGCGCACGAGGGCCTTGATCCGGGCGACGACTTCCTTGGGGCTGAACGGTTTGGTGACGTAGTCGTCTGCACCGAGTTCGAGGCCGACGATCTTCTCGGCTTCATCGCCCTTCGCCGTAAGCATCAGGATGGGGAGCGCGGCCGTGTTGTGTGTGCCGCGAAGCCGCCGGCACACCTCATACCCATCCATGCCGGGCAACATCACGTCGAGAATCACCGCCGTCGGCGCGGCCTCGCGCGCCGCCCGGAGCCCGTCGAGTCCGTTCGACTCGGCGCGGACCCGGTACCCCTCCTTCTGCAGGTAGTGGGTCATGAGTCTGACGATATCCGGCTCGTCTTCGATGATGAGGATCGTCTTCATGGGCAGTTACAGACCGGCTGGCCCATCAACCACGAGATCCTGCGGATCGGTGAGTACCAAATAGGGTTCCCCCCACTGGTCGCGATCTTCGAGGCTCCACGGGCGGGCGTGGTCGACGGGGCACAGCCGAATACCCCACGCGCCCCCGAACACCAGGTAAGCCACCCCCACGCCCGAGTCTTCGACCCGCCGCACCATGGCCGGTCCCCACGGGGCGGGACCGGCACCTTGCACCGCGGTGATGAGACACCACTCGCCCTCGTCCCGACGGTCGAAGATCCGAACCTTGACGATGGGCCGGGGCGGTCCCAGTTCCCGATACCGCATCGGCTCCCGCGCCGCGCAATTGGGATTCTCTTCGACTTCGAGGTACATCGCACGCATCATATCAACACCCGCTGGACGGATCAACGCGCGCCCCCACCGTTTGCGTTCGCACGGTGCTTTCACCTATACTTGTTCCCTACCGTTAGGGGACGGTCTTCCCGTAGCACGCTCGGTTCGGAGGACGTATGGAAAAAAGTTTCGACGACGTGGTGGATTTTCACCGGCATCTGTGCCTGGACATCGCCATGGGATATCGTGTCGGGAAAGCGCTCACGAGGGAGATGGGCAAGGAATTGCGCAACATGAAGGACGTGTTCGCCATCGTGGAGAACGAGACGTGCGCGGTCGACGCGATCCAGGAATTCACGGGGTGCACGCTGGGCAAACGTAACCTGATCCTGGCAGGAACCGGCAAGCCGGGCTATATCCTCCAGAACGCCAAATCGGGCGTGGCGGTGCGGATTTACTGCAAGTACTGGGAGACCTTCGACGCGGACGGTTCATTCGGCAAGCGCCGCAAACACGCCGCCTCGCCCGACGCCACCACCGAGGAGCAGCAACTCTTCCAACGAGAACTCAATTCAAAAATCAAAGAAATTCTGAGGGCCCCCGAAGAGACCCTGTTCACCATCCAACGGGTGACCCTTCCAGCCCCGCCCAAATCAGGCAAGTACAAAGCGGAGCCCTGCACGGGCTGCGGCGAGCACACGAACATCGAGCGACTGACGCTGGTGGACGGACGCAAGCTGTGCCGCGCGTGCCAGGCGGTGCCCACCGCGGGTTGACGAATACCCCACTCGCATCAGAGAACAACAAAGAGGGGGCGGCCGGATGACCGCCCCCTCTTGTTTGGTGTGGCGATCGTGAAACGATCGTCAGAACGTATAGCTGAGTTGGGTCACCAGCACTGTGGGGTTGTCGGTCGCCCCCGTGTTCGTCGGAGCCGATTTGACGTAGTCGCCCACTAAGAGGTAGCCGACACCCGCCAACCAGTTCAGCCGCTTCGTGAGCGTCCACGTGAGGGTGGCGTCCAGCTCGATGCCGATCGATTTATCCGCTGGACCCGCGCCGTCAGGATCCTCTGATGCCTGGGCCCAGATCGCCGCCAGGTCGACCACGTGGGGACCATGCGTGATCCCCGTCGACACCTTCAGCGCGGTGAGACCATCGCCGCCAATGCAGTTCGGCGATCCGCCGCCGTACGCGGCGGACCCGTTGGGGCTTAAGCAGGTGCCGTCCGTGACCCCCAGCGAACGAGCACCCGAGTTGGTGATGATAATCCCCACCGGATAGTTCCCGCTCAATCCGTTCATGTTGGCTTCGGTCGCGGAGTTGTTATCTTGACCAGACGTGTAGATCAGATCCACGCCCAGCGGAATTGCGCCCGCCTGCATCTTGGCGCCGAGCACGACGTTGTAGCCTTTGATGTCGATGTCGGATCCGACCACCTGATTGGCGGTCCCGTTCAAATAATCCAGTTCAGCCTTGAGCTTGAGACCGTTCATGTCGAGGTCGGTGGCGGCGCCGATCATCCAGACCGTCGCCTCCTGACCGCCGATGCCTCCGAGCAGTGCGCTCCGGTCGTTCAAGTACGCCAGGAAGAGGTTCGTTCCGCTGGTCATCCCCATCCGACCCAGACCAGCGTTCACAAAATAGAGATCCGAGTCGTCGCCCGTCCCGCCCCCGGTCGCGCCATTCCCGATTCCTATCACTGTCGGGTCCGTCCGCTCAACCAACTTGGCGGTCCCGACGGTGAGCCTGGTGCCTCCCAGCCCAAAATCGGCCCAGGCTCCGTCCACCCAGTTATCGAGAATCACGCCGTTCCCTAATTTAAGGCCAGCGCGTCCGGCTGTCAGGTTCCACGTCTTGAAGTCGGCCCTGATATACGCTTCGAGTAGGTCGACAGAGGTCGTCGAGGGACCCTCGGGACCGAACGACGTGGCGCCGAGCAAGCGGTTGCCCGTCGCGTTGGTGGACCCCGCGAGCAGCGTCACGATTCCGCTCACCCCGTCCTCCCTCGCGGTGGTCGTCAGCATGAACCGCGACGAGTAGTACGCCGCGGAATCCTGGACGTTCTTGTCGCCGTCCGTCAGATTGTCGTTGTAGAACCCGCGCAAGCGGTAGTCCCCGCCCCACTTCACGTCCATTGCCCACGAGAGCGACGTCGCTCCCAGCAGGATACCCCCCACTACGCCCAGCACTGCGATTCGTTTCATCATCGGTCTCCTCCTACCTGAAGAGATGGTGTGATGGCCTATCCCTCATCACCTAGGGCAAGCCGCGCCGCGCCGTAGGCGCGGAATGAAAACCATCCGTGGCCTTTCGGGTGGCGCAGCCGTGTCAGACCTCCTGTCATCGTGGAACCAGCATGGAACGAGAGCCACTCCCGAGTTCCCTGTACAGAGAACAGGGCGCAATCCGTGCTTCGATCACGGATCCGAACAGTCGCGCATGAACCCGCAACGCCGGCACACCAACTTGCAATGAAGGTCAAGAACCTGGCACCCACACAGATCGCATCGTGGGCCCGCAGACGTCTCGAGCGGCTCGCCGGTTGGCTCCGCGAGAACGTCAATGGATCTTATCGATGACGATGTCCACTCCGCTTTGCCCGACGTTCACCGGGTTGCCCTTGTGTTCGCCTTCCATATCTCCGGGCTCCGGCGGACCGGCGTTGCCGTCTTTGTCGAGCTTGGCGAACACATTAACCTTCCCACCCAACGTCACCCCTTCGAGAAAGACATCGGCCTGGCTCACCGAGTAGTGGACGGGAAAGGTGAGATTGGTCATTCGCTTGGCGGCCATCGGGGGCCCGAAGGGCGGGGCGTCCGCAGCGCGTACCACCACGAAGAGGATGTAGTTGGGCGTCACGTCCTTAGCCAGCTCCGGCGCGACCGTAACGGTCCCCGAGATCGTCTGGGGAGCTTTCTTGGCGCTGTCGCCCCTCTGACAGGCCATCCCTCCCCAGAGGAGAGTCGCCGCCAAAAAGAGCGCTGAGCCCAGCCGCGTATACTCGGTCATTGCGAACCCCCTACCACAAACGGGCCGGATTATCCCTCAACGACACGTCATTGTCAACGAAAATACGGGGCAGAATAAATGCGCCTAGTCCGTTAGGGGGAGGTGCGACGCCACCCGGACGGATCGGGGAACATTTTCAGTCCGCGCCCGCGGCGCGGTGCGGGGTGCTGCGCCACCCGGATGGATCGGGGAACGTTTTCAGTCCGCGCCCGCGGCGCGGTGCGGGTTGTCCGGGGTGGGCCTCGTGTGATACGATGTGACTTGATCACTTGGTCTCGCACGATTCCCGTTCGATGAAGCACTCCTCGCTTCTCCCACAACTTCGCAGCCGAGGCGCCGCGACCATGACCGTTGGAGAGTGGGAGGTCGTCGCCTGCGTGGGCACCTTCGAAGACGACTACGCGGCGATCAGACGCCGCGCCGGCGCGATCGATCTCTCGCACCGGACGATCCTCCGGGTGACGGGTAACGACCGTACGAAATTCCTCCAGGGAATCATCAGCAACGACGCCGCACTGCTGACCCCCGGTCGCGGTCTCTACGCGACCATCCTGACGTTCAAGGGCAAGATGGAAACCGACCTCACCGTGTATGCGCTCAAGGACGCTCTGTGGGTGGATGCCGAGTCCGAAGTCTCCGAAAAATTGCTCCGACTGCTCAACCGCTACACGATCGGCACCGACGCCAGGATCGAGAACCTTTCAGGCGGATACGGTTTGCTGGGAGTATACGGTCCGAACGCGGCAACCACTCTCGAATCCGCCCTCCACGGCGCCCGCCTCCCGACCACGGCGCTCGCCGTGGTCGAATCCACGTGGCAGGGTCAGTCGGCGGCCGTCGCCGGATCCGGCTATCCCGGCACGCCAGGTTACTGCGTTCTGCTGTCCGCGGATGCGCTGCCCGCCGCGTGGAGCGCGGTCGTGGACTCCGGCGGCGACGGTCACGTCAAGGCGGTGGGCAGGGACGCGTTAGAGGCGGTTCGGATCGAAACCGGCGTCCCGCGATTTGGAAGCGACATGAGCGAGGAGAATTTCCCCCCCGAGGCACGGATCGAGGATCGTGCGATCAGCTATACCAAGGGGTGCTACATGGGGCAGGAGACGATCGCCCGAATCAAAACCTACGGCCACGTCAACCGGCTGTTGGTGGGTTTGCTCCCCGACACCGACCGGCCGATCGCGCACGGAACCGCGCTGTACCATTCCGACGTGACATCGGTCCTGCGCGAGCACAAAGAGGCGGGCTACGTGACTTCGTCCATCGTGTCCCCGGCGCTCAAACGCGTGATCGCGCTCGGCTACGTCCACCGCACGCTGGCAACGCCGGGAAGCACCGTGTCGGTCGGCTCCGAGACCCCGATCCCCGCCACCGTGGTCTCGCTCCCGTTCTTCCCGACGCCGACACCTACGCTCCCGACTCCCTAGGAGTGCGTCCGAGTATTTGGGTGGGAGCCTGTTCAGGAACCGTAGGTGGCGAAGCAATGCGTCAGATGCAAGGCGGAGGGAGGCCTTGTGCGCGGAGCGTACTGGGTCGTACGTGAGCACACAAGGCCGACTGACAACGCCGCAGATGACCATTCATGGACAGGCTCTTACGAATGGATCTGGACGGCGGTGAGCTTGCCATCCTTCTCGACGAAACCCACCATCACCTGATCGCCCGGCTTCACGTCCTTGAGCTGTGTGGCCGTGGCCGCAAATGTCACGGGATCGCCGGTCTCGGCGTCTTTGATCGTCAGCGTCAGCGCCTGCGGGTCGACGGCGGTCACCACGCCCACGTGCTTAAACGCACCGGCGCTCTTGCAGGCCCACGCGGCGGAAACACCCGTCAAGAAGACCAGGACCACGAGCCATCCCACACGTCGTGCGATCATGTCAATCATTCCAATCTCCTTCGTGCGTGGCGAGCTGGCCGACGATCAGCCGGGAGGCTGCGCGACGAATGATGACGCTCTCCCCTCGCCGTCGAGAGAGTCGGCGGTATCGTATCGTTCGGACGCCTCCCCTGTCAACGCGGGATCGCTTGCCACAAGACGCCCTTGTCGCGCCACCGCTCGGAACGGTAGCGGGCCAGCACCAGCGCCATACGGACGACCCAGTCGACGACCATCACGCCCCACACCGCACCCAACGGAAGATGGAGTCCGTAGCCGAAGAGGAGGGCGAGCGGCACGCGGACCGCCCACGCGCCGAGGATCGTGACCACCAGCAAAAACCGCGTGTCGCCCGCGCCCTTCAACGACCCGGAAAACACCATCGTGATCGCGAGCGGCACCTGGAGCACCGCAACGACCTGGAGGAAGAGCGTGCCGAGGTCGACCACGGCGGGATCATCGGTGAACACGCGCAGGAGGACGTAGGGAAAGAAAAAGAAGACGACACCCATCGCCGCCATGACCCCGACCGCCAAGCGGTTCGCCTCGAGGTTCTGAAACCTCGCCCGGGCAAGATTCCTGGCGCCAAGACTCCGGCCGAACGCGGTTGCGGCGGCCAGGGCGAAGCCGACCCCCGGCAGGAACGAGAGCGACTCGATCGCTAAGCCGACCTGGTGGGCGGCGTAAGCGGTCGTGCCGTAGAGAAGAACGACGTAAGCGAAGACGAACTGCGAACCTTGCTGGAGCGTGCGATCCACCGAGACCGGCGCGCCGATCCGCGCGACCGCGCGCACGAATTCGGTCGCCGGCCCCGGTTTGAGCAGCCCCCGACGACGAGCCAAGACGATCAGACAGAGCACCCCGACCAGATTCGACCCTGCCACGGCGGCGGCCGCCCCTGACAGGCCCCACCGCGGCGCCCCCCACAGTCCGTAAATCGTGGGATAGGCGATCGCGAGATGCACGACGTTCATGAGCGCCGTCACGTAGAGCGGACTCTTCGTATCGCCGGTCCCCTGGAGCATGCTCGATAGCAACGTGACGAGCACGGTCAGCGGGAACGCCGCAAAGACGATGATCAGATACGGCCCCGCCAGGGTCACCACCTCGGCGGAAGCCCCCAAGAGCGCGACGGCCTCGGCGCCCGATATCACTCCGACCAGACCGGCGGCTGTCCCCACCCACGCGCCGATCGCCAACACGCGGCGCGAGCCGACCGCCGCGTCGGTCGTTCGACCCGCTCCCCACAACTGGGCGACAACGACGAGGGTGCCCACCGGGAGACCGGCCACGACGCTCGAGACAAAGACGACGAGGAGTTGACCGGCGCCGACCGCCGCGATGGCCGAGGCGCCGAGGCCGCCGACCAAAAAGACGTCCACGATCCCGACCGTGCGTTCCAAGAGACTGCTCCCCACGATCGGAAGCGCCAACGCCACCATCGATCGCCGAATGCGGCGGCGACCACGTCGAGCGGGACTCACCACGGTAAATCCCGACAAGGGCCTCCGCATGGTCGCCCCCGGAGCGGTGTGGTATGATGCCGTGGATGCCGAACCCGACACGAGAACACGCTCAGTTCCTTACGATCGCGATCGAAACCGCGCGGGCCGCGGGCGAAATCATCCGGGCCGGCATGCACGACAGACTCGACGTCCGGTACAAGGGGGACATCAACCTGGTCACCCAGATCGACCTCTCATCGGAACGCGCGATCGTCGACCGCCTGCGGGCGCGCTTGCCCGACCACGGCATCCTGGCGGAAGAAGGCTCGGACGAAGAAGGCACGTCGGGATACCGCTGGCTCATCGACCCCCTCGACGGCACGACCAATTACGCGCATCGCTTTCCCTTGTTCTGCGTCTCGATCGGACTGCAGTACGAGAAAGACGCGATCCTGGGCGTGGTGTACGATCCGGTACGGGACGAGCTGTTCACCGCGTTGCGCGGTGCGGGCGCATGGTGCAACGGCCATCCCATTTCGATATCTTCGACCCCCACTCTGGAGACCGGCTTGCTCGTCACCGGCTTCTCCTACAACGCACGGCGCAACGCGGATGACAACTTCCAGCACTTCATCGACATGAGCCGCGCCGCCCAGGGCGTGCGGCGGACCGGCTCGGCCGCGCTCGACCTGTGCTACGTAGCCGCCGGACGCTTCGACGGCTTCTGGGAACTCAACCTCTCGCCCTGGGACACCGCCGCCGGCCAGGTCCTCGTCGAAGAAGCGGGCGGCCGGGTCACCGATTTTACCGGCGCCGCCTTTTCGCCCTACGGCTCGCGAGTAGTCGCAAGCAACGGCAAGATCCACAACGCCATGCTGAACGTCCTTTCCAAGGCTCCCTAAAATTTCGTTGGCCTCAAACATCCTACCCCACGGGCGCGGAACCGCCGGCCGTCGAGAAGGAAGCGAATGCAAGGCGGAGCGAAGCTTCGCGCCGGAGCGTACTGTGTCGTACGTGAGGACGCGAAGCTGAAGTGACCACGCAGCAGACGCCCCTTATCGACGGATCGGCGGTTTCGAGACGGGAACGCTGGGCGTGGTGCGGCTACGATTTCGCCAACTCCGCGTTCACCACCATCATCGTCACCGTGGCCTACAGCGTGTACTTCACCCGAGTGGTCGCGCCCGACGGAATGGGCGAGGCCTGGTGGGGCCGAGGGTACGCCGCCTCGATGCTGCTTGCGGGCCTGCTCTCTCCGATCCTCGGCGCCGTCGCCGACGTCACCGCGTCCAAACTCCGGTTTCTCATCGCGCTCACGCTTGCGTGCGTGGTGCCCACCGCACTGCTGGGGCTGGTCGGACCCGGAGACGTGGCGCTGGGGCTGGGGCTCTTCATCATCGCCAACGTCGGCTACAACGGGGCCTTGCACCTCTATGACGCGTTCCTCAAAGAACTGGCTCCCTCCTCGGAGATGGGGCGTTTGTCCGGCTGGGGGTGGGCCTTTGGCTACATCGGGGGCTTGCTCTCGCTGGCCCTGGTCTATCCGTTTCTCGCGGGCGGCATGGAAGGCCCTCACGCCGCCCATTACCGTCTCGCCTTTCCGCTCACCGCCGCGTTTTTCGCCGTGACCGCGTTGCCGACGTTTCTGTGGTTGCGCGAACGCGCCGTCCCGGTGCGCGTCGAGGGCTCGCCCTGGACCGTGGGGGTGCGTCGCGTCGTAGGCACCCTGCGCGGCCTGGGCCGCTACCCCAACCTCATCCGATACTTCGTGGCCTACTTTCTGTACAACGACGCCGTCAATACCGTCTTTGTCTTCGCCGCCATCTTCGCCAATCGGGTCCTGCACTTTTCGACGCAGGAGATCGTGATCTTCTTCATCGTCATGCAGGTCTCCTCCGCCGCGGGCGCGTGGGGCTTCGGCGCGGTCACGGACCGCCTCGGCCCCGTCCGGGCGATTTCCTCGACCCTGCTCGTCCTCATCGGGGTGACGGTGTGGGCCGCGCGGGTTCAGAACACTTCGGAATTCTACGCCATCGGGCTCGTCACGGGCGCCATGCTCGGCGCCAATCAGGCTTCCAGCCGCACCCTGTTGGCCCACTTCGCTCCGCCGGGGCGGAGCGCCGAGTTCTTCGGGCTCTTCTCGTTGACGAGCAAATTCGCCGCGACGCTGGGACCGCTGTTGTACGGAGAGATCGCGACCGCGACCGGCAGCCAGCGCGCCGCGGTGCTGTCGATCGGCGGCCTTTTTCTCGCGGGATTGGTTTTGCTTCAACGGGTGGATGAGGCGCAGGGGCGTCGGGAAGCCGGGTTGCTAGACGGAGAAGGGAACCGGGGTGAAGGTTAGAACGAAGATCACGAGGCTCGCCCACGCGATCAGACGCTGACGAGGCCCCAGCGGAACGTCCTGATCCACGACCGGCGGGTGGCGGAGTCCGATGATCGCACCCAGAATCCCCCACACCAACCACCCCGGCCACCACACCACGCCCAGGATCGCCAACGCGAGCACCGCCGCGATGGAAATGATCCGGTGTTTGCGGCCGAAGAGTGCGTACGTAATGTGCCCGCCGTCGAGTTGCCCGATCGGGAGGAGATTGAGTGCGGTGACGAACAATCCAAACCATCCCGCGACCGCCACCGGATGTAGCGCGAGGTAGGCCCCTTCCCCGGGAAGTCCGATCAGCCACGCCGCCAGGCCCGAAAAGAGCAACGGGGAACCCAGCATGACCTGAGACTCCTCGGCGGTGTGCGCAACCGTCGAGTTTTCCAGGCCCACCCATACCGCCACGAACGCGACCACAAAGCCGGCGATCGGCCCCATGGCGCCGATTTCTAGGAGCGCCTGACGCTTCAGGATGGGCGATCGCATGCTGATGAACGCGCCGAACGTCCCGATAGGGTTCAAAATCACCGGCGGGGCTGGAATAAAATAAGGAAGGCTCGCCTTGACCCCGTAATACCGAGAAGTAATGTAGTGCCCCATCTCGTGGGTCAAGAGGATGGCCATGAGCGTAAACGAAAAGGGGATGCCGCGGTAGATCTCGCCGGGGTGACGAAACGGATCACCGCCGTCGATCACGACGCCGGCCAGCAAGGTCGTCCCGATGGTGGCGATGAACAAACCCAGCGCCAACCCGTACGACGGCCGCGGCTCGGGTCGGGCGATCGGAATCTCGGTGATGAGGGCTTCGGGAGGGAGATGGGACGGCCACGACGATCCCGCTCTGGATTCTTGGGCCATGGTGCTTCTCCGCGGGAAGGTTAGGCCGCCGCTCGCACCGCGCTGATGCTGGCCAACGGAAGGGTAAATGAACCCGCCGTGGACACGAGGTAGAGATCGGTCTCGTCGGCTCCGACCAGACGACCGCGGTAGAGGATGCCTTCGTACACCACCTCCACCTCGCGTCCCTGCAAGACGGTCAATTCATCGGGCATCATCGCGCACTGTTGATTATATCGACAAGCCCTGGCCGGTGCAATGCACCCGGTGACCCTGCCGCTCGGAAGGATGGACGACGTCATTTCGCGCTCTTGGCGCGTGGCGGGCGGCTACGCCACACGCGAGGGAGTCTGCGGCGCCATGGGCGGTCCGGGCCCACGAGCGCGGAGCAGGTTGCCTCGTGCTACGAGGTGTGATAGGCTCCGGTGCTCGATCCACCACTCAACGGAGGCCCCATGGCTCAGCCATCAGACTTGACCACCGCGATCGCCGAAGCGAAGAAACAGGTCGCAGAACGAAAAGCGGCCGTCCAATCCATCCGTCAAGATCAGCCGCTCCGTGGTCTGCGAAAAACCCTCCGGCGCCTCCAGCGGAAACGGCGGGCAGGCGTCGCCCGGCAAACGTTGCTCAAGGCCAAGATGACGAAGAAGACGACGGGTGGGGACGTCGCAAAAACCGGATAACCTCTCTCGGACTCATCCGACGCGGCGGCGGTGAAACTCGGCCTGGCACTCGGCGGGGGTGGCGTTCGTGGCTTCGCCCACCTCGGCGTGTTGAGCGTCTTGGAAAAGGCGGGGCTGGCCCCTCACGTGGTGGCCGGTACGAGCATGGGAGCGATCGTCGCCGCGCTCTACGCCGCCCTGCCCTCGCTCGCCGACGTGGAATCGCGTCTGGCCGATTTTTTCCAGCGCATCGGCCCGGCGTTGGGAGAACTCGCCCACGCGGCCGCGGCCACGCCGGGCCCTATCCCCCTCGATCGTCCCTCGTTGATGGATGCGGCGGTCTTCCACGGATTCTTCGACGACTTGATTCCCGACATCCGCTTTGAGCAGACGCGCGTGCCGCTCGCCGTCGTGGCTGTCGACCTCGTGAGCGGCTTGGAGATCGTGTATCGGTCCGGCTCGCTGCGGCCCGCGGTCCTAGGGAGCGCGGCCCTGCCGGGCATCTTCCCGCCGATTCTCCACGAGGGCCGGGTGCTGGTCGACGGGGGGTGGACGAGCCGGATTCCCGTGGACGCGGCCCGCAGCGTCGGGGCGGATCGCGTCGTGGCGGTCGAGGTGTCGGACCCGTCCGACGATGAGATCTGGCAGCGCGCTCCGGCATCCGGCCTGGACATCGTCTTGCGAGCCAGCGAGATCACCCGGAATCATCTCGCCCGTCTTCGGGTCCGCGAGGCCGACCTCGTCCTCGTCACCCCCACCGGCCGCATTCCACTCGACGACGTCGGAAGCCTGGCGGCGTGCGCACGCCTGGGGACCGAAACCGCGGATGCCCACCTCCCCGAGATTCGCGCACTCTTCAACGATCGCCGGAGTTAGCGGACGTCGGAAAGGGCTGAGGGTCGGCGCTAATCCCACTGCCTGGCCAGCTCGTCGATTCGACGGGCCACGCGGCGCAGTTCTTCCTGCGCCCGCGACGGGACGCTCCGGACCTCGCGCCGCAGGTCGGCCAGCGTCTTGCGGAGGGAGCCAAGCGCCGCCTTTGCGTCGGCGGTCGCGTCAGCGGCCGCTGCCTGAAGCCGCTCCGCAGCCAGCGCGAGCTCCTGCTCGGCGTCCCCCACCTGCTTGCCGCCCAGCGCCTGACGCGCCCGGTCCACCGCGTCCCGCGCTTCCATCAGCGCGGCCCGTCGCTTGATCGTGGTCATCTCCCGATCGAGCGAGGCCGTCTTGTCCGTCAACTCGTTCTTGAGCGCCTTGACGTGGTCGGACACGTCATCCAAGCGGTGGTCGCCCAGCCAATACCCCGCTGCAAACGCGAGCGAGAGAAACCCCATGAACACCGCCGCCTTGAGCACTGTTCCCATACACCCCCTGTGAATCTCGCCGACCCGCCGCCTCAGTGGCGGATGAGCGACGCGAGAAAAAACCCAAACATGACGACGGCCGCCAGCGCGCACACCGCGGCCGCCACGTCGTGCCCGCGCTCCGAGAGCGCCACGTAACTCCACAGACTCGCCAGGGCCACCCCCGCCAGCAGCGCCCGATGCGAGAGCCGGTACAGCCGCGCCAGCCCACCGGTCATATCCTCCGACGACATCAACGTTTGAAACTCGCCGCGGTTGGCCCGGGACAAGAACGTGTGAAGCTCCCGGGGCAGGGCGAACAAGAGATCGCCCGCCTCGCGGCCGCGCCGCAGCAGCATCGACCACCACCCGCGCCCCTCGGACAAAAACTCCACCGCGTAGGGCTTGGCCAACTCGATCAAATTCAGTTCGGGGTCGAGGCGGGCGCACAAGCCGTTCAGCATACCGGCCGTCCGACCGAAGAGAATGAAATTGTTCGGCACCTGGAGCGCGTGGGACACGCGGAAAAACTGTTCGACGTCCTCCGCCATTTCAAACACCGTGATGTTCTTAAACATCCGGGGCGCCATATCGCGGTAGCGATCCATAAAGAAGTCCACCGCTCGCTCGATCTCCGCCACATTGCCGGTCACCGCGATGAAGCCCAGCATCTGCAAGCCCCGGACGATCTCCGGCACGTCCCGATCGATGATCGCCCGGATCGTGTGGGTAATACCCTCGTGCATCTGTGGCGTGATCCGCTGCATAATCCCGAAATCGACGAAGACCAGCCGCGGTGAACCCTCGGGGCCGCGTTGGACGAAGAGATTGCCGGGGTGGGGATCGCCGTGAAAGAAGCGATGAACCAGAATCTGTTGCATGTACGCCCGGGCCACCAAACGGGCGACCGCCTTGAGCTCGATTCCGAGCGCCTCTAACTGGGAGAACTGGGTGATCTTGATGCCTTCCACGTACTCCAACGTCAGGACGTGCGCGGTGGTGTACGGCCAGATCACCTCCGGCACGACCACCGAGGGTTCGTCGGCGAAATTCGTCCGGAATCGATCGGCCGAGCGGCCTTCGTTCAGGTAATTCAGTTCCCCCTGGAGCACGCGGGCGAATTCCTCGTACAGTTTGTCGAACCGGATGCGGGGGAAGCGCCACTGCAAGAGATGCAGGACGAGCCGTGCGGCCCGGAGATCGGTGACGACCACGCTCTGGATGCCGGGATACTGGACCTTGACCGCGACGCGACGTCCGTCGGGCAAGCGCGCCTCGTGCACTTGGCCCAACGACGCCGCCGCGATCGGTTGGGCCTCAAACGCCGCGAACGCCTCTCCGATCTCTCGGCCGAGATCGAGGACGACCCGTTCGCGGATCGGGGGAAAGGGCATGGGCGGAACCTGATCCTGCAACGCCGACAGCTCCTCGGTGTATTCCTCCGGCAGGAGGTCGACGCGGGCGCTCATGAACTGACCCAACTTGATGAAGACGCCCCGCAGGTCGATCGCCGCAAGACGGATCCTGACCGCGGCCGCGCGATGAAGGCGGGAACGGCGCCGGGCTCGCGCCTCCTCGGATACGAACGCGGAGACGACGACCCCGAGTTGATACCGAAAGAGAATCCATACCGCCAGCCCCACGACAGACGCCATGCGCGCCAACGCGCCGGGCACCGTCACGGAGTACTCCGCGTGCGGATGAAGAAGGAAACGCCGCTCACGACGGTATCTTCAACCCAGTCGCTCCCGCGAGTCAAGCCTGCTTGATTTGTCCCCGCCGCCCTGGTACCCTGCCGGCCATGATGATCGCCTTGTCTGTCCCCGTTCGCGGCATCGTCGCGCAGGCCGCGCTCGCCGCCGTCCTGCTGTTCGGCGCGTCCTGCGCCGTGCACGAAGATCCCCTCGTCGAACCCCTGCTGACCCTCAATGAGCTCCAGTACGACGCCGGGGTGCTCATGACCAAGGCGGAAGATCTCTACAGCAAGCACGACTACGAACAGGCCACCGGGGAGTACGAACGCTTTTTAGAACTACACCCCGTTCACCGCTGGGCTCCCCACGCGCAATTCAAACTTGCGCTGTGCTACGCCCATCGGATGCCTGCGGTCGGCCGCGACCCCGCTCTGGCGGAGAAGGCGAAAGCGGCCTTCGAGCGCGTCCTCTCCTATTCCGGCACCCGTTACGACGAGGTCGCTCGGGCGAAGCTCTCGGAGGTTCGCCGCCATCTGGCGGAGACCGAGTTGTCGGTGGGTCGGTTTTACCTCAAGCAGAAGCAATACCCGGCCGCGGTCGTTCGATTCCGTCGGGTGCTGGACGCGAACTTGGGAGACCGCGCGACCGAGGAGGCGACGTACCTTTTAGCCGTGGCCTACGAACGAGACGGTCAGGTCGACCAGGCGGCCGAGGCGGTCCGTTCGTTGCTGACGGCGTTCCCCCAGAGTCGCTATGCCAAACCGGCCGAAAAACTCCGCGCCCGCATCGCGGGCGGCACCAGCTGATCGCCGCTACTATCCCCTGGCCTTGGACCTGCAAGATCGCCGAGTCGTCGTGCTCGGCGGCGGACGGGTCGCCACCCGAAAAACCGCCGCGTTGCTGGATACGGGCGCGCACGTGATCGTGATCAGTCCGGTCGTGAGCGCCCGCCTCGCCCGCTGGGCACGCGAAGGGCGGATCCATCATCGACGCCGGCGGTATCGGTACGGCGACCTCAACGGCGCGTGCCTGGCGATCGCCGCCACCTCGATGCCGGAGGAGCACGTCAAGATCGCGGTCGAGGCCCGGCGGACCTCGACGTGGCTCAACGTGGTCGACGAGCCCGCACTCTGCGATTTCATCGCGCCCGCGGTGATCACGCGGGGTGACCTGACCCTGACCATCTCCACGAACGGTCGCAGCCCCGCGCTCGCGCGTTGGCTCCAGCGGAAGTTGCAGGGCCTGATCGGGGAGGAGTACGGCCGCTTGACCAGGTTGCTCGGCGCGATCCGTTCGGCCCTGCGCGAGGCGGGGCATTCTCCCTCCGCCCGCAGCGCGATGGTCGACCGGCTCATGACCTCCAGGCTGCTTGCTCAGCTCCGCCGCCATGACCGAGTCGGGGTCCTTCGGACAGTGCGTCGAATCACCGGACTGACCTCCGTCACCGTGCCCCGCCGTGCCCCGCACGTTCGGCGCCCAGATTAGGAGCACCCATGCCTCAACCCCGTTTCCCACAGTCGTTCGATAAGTGGTGGTACTACGTCGCCCGAGGAGTGCAACTGATCGGGCTGCTCATCACCTTGAACGTGGTGATCCTGTTTTTCTTTCCCGAGTACAAGATGGGCCCGCTCCTGCAATTGACCGCGGTGGGGGTGTTGACGTTTTTCGTGGGGTGGCTGATGCAACGGTAGACGTTCACCCTTACCGCGCGAAGATCGCGGCCGCCCGTCGAGCCAGAGCGGCCGGCGCCAACCGCACGGCGTGGCGCTTCAGCCGCTCCCACAGATCACAGTAACCGAGCTCTCCACGCAAGATCCCATAAAACCAGTCCACCACGTCGGGATGGGCCCGCATCGCCTCGTACCAAAGTCGAGGGTACCCGTAGGCCAGCGCGGCGAGACGTCCGGCCGCCTCGAATTCCGGGTACAACGTGGCTTCGACCCATCGTTGATACGCCGCCAAATCGGGGCATACGGCGTCAAGCTGTCCGACGACGGTGCGACCGAGACGTTGACCGCTCCACACCGCGTAGTAGATACCCTCGCCGAAAAACGGATCGACCAGGTGACCGGCATCGCCGGTAAGGCCGATTCGAGATGACGCCAACGAGAGACCCGGGGTGTACACCGGAATCGGGTAGCCGACCGCGTCGAACGTCAGGCCGTGCAGCTCGGGCTGTAGAGACGCGAATCGGGCGAACCGCCCCTTGGGCCGCGGGTCGGCTCCTCGAAAACCCGCGATCCCAACCGAGTCACCACACACCTTGGGAAACGTCCAGCCGTATCCGCCCGGAATAGCCCCCATTTCGAGGACGGCCCGGCGCTCCGGCGGAAGTCCCGCGACCGAAACCTCGGCCTCCAACCCGTACGCCCGGCGGCGGGCTCGCGAACCGTTGAGGCATCGCGTCGTCACGCCGAGCGCGCCGTCGGCCCCGACCACGAACCGGGCTCGATACGTCGCGGAAGCCGTCGTCACCGCGACGTGTTCGTCGGTCTCCTCGAGCGCGAGGACGGGCTCGGCATCACACAGCTTGGCGCCGGCCTTGGCGGCCCGATCGGCCCAAAACGCATCAAAGCGGTCGCGCATGACGAAATAGGCGAGGGGCGCCCGCCCATCGACCGTGAAGGCCTCACGCCCGTCATAGTGGAAGGTGATCCCGGTGATCGCAGCCTCGACGGTCGCGTGGTAATCGCGCCCCACCAGCCCGTCCAGTCGCGCCGATACCCCGCCGCCACAGACTTTATAACGAGGAAAACGCGCGCGATCGAGACCGAGCACCGACCCTCCCGCCCGAGCGATCTCATACGCCGCGGCCGAACCGGCCGGCCCGAGGCCAACCACGATCGCGTCGTAGTCTGGGGAGGACATTCTTGCCTTCTTAAAGAGTCTGTTCGAGTATTTGGAGTAATGGAGACTGTTCAGGAACGGTCAGATGCAAGGCGGAATCTGCACCGCGCCAAGGGCGCGGAATACAAACGGCCTCCTCCGCCCAGATCGCGAAGCAAGGAGGTCTTGCGCGCGGAGCGTACTGGGTCGTACGTGCGCACGCAAGGCCGACCGACAACGCCGCAGATGGCTGTTCATGGACAGGCTCCGGTCTACTGGCCAATCGACCAGCCAAGACCGTGCTGGGTCAGAAACGAGCTTAGAATGGAGAGAGAATTGGTGGTGATGAGGAGGCCCACCGCGACCAGAAACAGGCCGCTGACGAACGTGACCGCGGGCATGAAACGCCCGACGGTCTTCATCCGGGCGAGGAACGTGTTGAGCCCCAGCGCCGTCACCAACAGCGGCAGACCGAGCCCCAGCGAATACGCCGTCAACAATTGGACGCCCTGCCCCACCGAGTGGGTCGTGCTCGCGTAAAGCAAAATCGAGCCCAGGATCGGTCCGACACAGGGTGTCCACCCCGCGGCGAACGCGACCCCGACGAGGTAGGAGCCCAGGTACCCCGCGGGCCGACCTTGTAGGTGAAACCGCTTGTCGGTCATCAGAAACCGAAAATTAAACACCCCCATCACGTACAGCCCGAAAAAGACGATGAGCCCGCCGCCGACCCAGCGCACCTCGCGCTGATACGTCAGCAGGATCTGACCGATCATCGTGGCCGATGCTCCGAACAAGATGAACACGGTCGAGAATCCCGCGATGAAGAGGAGGGCGTTCTTCAGCGTCGTCCACTTCACCCGGTAGCGTTCGTGGCCGCGGGTCAGTTCATCCAGCGAGAGACCCGTGACGAACGAGACATAGGCGGGGACCAACGGCAGGACGCAAGGAGACACGAACGACAGGAACCCCGCCGAAAACGCAATCGCGAGTGAGGGCGCCGTGCCGTCCATCGCCCTACCCGGCGCCCCCAGCGTGTGGCTGGTCGGCCTGCCCGCGCGGCTGAGCGGGGCCAGGGTCTGATGGAGGACCGGATTCCGCGACGAGCGACCGAACCAGGTCCCGGTTCTTCAACGTGCTCCAGTCCATCGCGCCGAAAAATTTGTAGCGGATGACGCCCTGCCGATCGAGGACAATACTGGCCGGAATCGCCCGTACCTCAAACCGGTCGTTCACGGCCATCTCGGGATCCAGCAAAATAGGGAACGTGAGTCCGAACGATTCCATGAACGGCTGGACGATCTGAGCGCCCTCGTAGTCGCTGGAGATCCCGACGACCACGAAATCTTGAGACGGAAACTCATGAGACAGCGCCTCCAACGACGGCATCTCGGCCCGACACGGGCCGCACCAGGTCGCCCAAAAATTCAGGAGTACGACCTTGCCGCGAAACTCGGCCGAGGAGGACCGGCCGCCGTCAAGACGATCGAGCGAGAACGTGGGGGCGAGAAAGCCAACGCGGGTTCCTTCGCGAGGAGCGATCGTCGCCGCCTCGGTCATACCGACGGGAGAGGTGACGGCCGGACTATCGCAGCCCACCGCCAGGGCCAACATCATAACGCCACATCCCCACCTGCCCCGCCTGGAGACACGCCCGCTCGTCATGAAGGTGCTTCCGCCGGACCGATCCACGAACCTTCTCGCGAGAGGTAGCCGTCTTGAATCGCATTCTGGAGTACCCGACGAGCCTCGGGCACATCCTGGAAAGAGACGCCGACGCGACGTTCACCGAAGTGACCGATGGTGAGGGGATACGGGGAAATCGTCAGATCACGGATGGAGCAGGCGATGGCGTGGTCGGCCAGGAGGTCGGCAATGCGGCCGGCTTCCAAGCTATCGTACGTCTTGTAGAGTTCCACCACCGGTTCCATCTGACAGGTAATGATATAAGATCGTTTCTCGCGGCGTCAACCGGACCGGCCTTCTGGGCCGTCTGCGTAGCCCGGAGAGGGCCGTGGCGCGGCCGTGCTCGCCTGGTGTGGACAGCGGACCATGGCGTCCCGTATACTGAACCGATTTATGGCCTGGACAGACTGCCACCACGATGATTGCGATCCGCGGTTGTGAGCTCGGCAAGTCGTACGGCCACTATCGGGTCTTCGAAGGGCTGTCCTTCGAGGTGGCTGCCGGCGAGTGCTACGCTCTGTTCGGCCCGAATGGCGCGGGGAAAACGACGTTACTGCGGGTCCTCGCCACGCTGTATCGGCCGTCGTCCGGCCGGTTCGAGATCGTGGGGCGCGACGGCGTCGCCGAGAAGGAAGCCGTGCGGGCGGCGCTGCTCCTGCTGGCGCACGGGTCGTACTTGTACGACGAACTCAACGCCACCGAGAACCTTCGGTTTGCCCTGGCCCTCCGCTCGCTCAATCCCACCGAACGCCAGATCAAGTCGGCGCTCGATCGGGTCTCCATCGGTGCGTTCGTGGATCTGAAGGTGCGTTATTACTCCGCCGGAATGAAAAAACGCCTTTCCATCGCAAAGGCCATGCTCATCCAGCCGCGGGTATTGCTGCTGGACGAACCCTACACCTCGTTGGATGAAGCGGGAATGTCGCTGATGAATCGGTACATCACCGAGATCCTCAAGGAGGGCGCCGCCGTCCTGATGACCACCCACGACCGCGTGCGCTCCGCGGAAGTGGCCCACCGTCTCGGCGTGTTGGACAAGGGACAGTTGCGCCAGTTCACCGTCGACGAACTGAGCACCCGTGCCATTTTTTAGCGTGATCCGATGGGTGGCTTGGAAGGATCTGATCAGCGAGGTGCGGAGTCGCGAAACCATCTCGTCCATGTTCTTCTTCGCGCTCATCGTCATTTTGGTCTTCAGTTTCAGTTTCTCGATGGATCGCGAGGCGGCGCGCGAACTGATCGCGGGCATCATCTGGGTCGCCTTCGCGTTCACCGGTATCATCGGCTTGGGGAAATCCTTCTCCGCGGAGTTGCAGAACGATTGCCTCGAACATCTGCAGATCAGCCCGGCCTCCAAAGGCGCGATCTACTTGGGGAAACTGGCCGCGAATTTGCTGTTCATGCTCATCGTGGAAGTGATTCTCTTTCCGATGTTCGTGATCTTTTTCAATCTCGACGTGGTTGAAGAGCTCCCGATGCTTTTGTTAGTATTCGCGTTGGCCACGTTGGGACTTTCGACCGTGGGTACGCTGTTTTCAGCCATGACCGTCCAGATTCGAGCACGCGAGGTCATGCTGCCGATCCTGCTCCTACCCCTGGCCGTTCCCGTCATGATCGCCGCCGTCGAGGCCACCCGCGGGGCTCTCCATGGAGACCCCGTGTCGCTCTACGGGAATTGGTTACGCTTGCTGGCGGTTTTCGACATCGTGTTTACCGTCCTATCCTTTTGGGCCTTCGAGTGGATCGTGGATACATGAGCCGCGACCGGTTGGAGGGGGAGGGTCTGAAGGCAAGATGATCGGCACGATGATCAAATGGATGCAACGGTACGAAGGCTGGGTGGGCGCCGGGGGCGGCCTGTGCATCCTCGCGGGGTTGTACCTGGGCTTGGTCGCCTCGCCGCCCGACTACTATCAGGGTGAAGTCGTCCGGATCATGTACGTGCACGTCCCCTTGGTCCAGACCGGGATGCTGGCCTACTCGACGCTCTTTATCGGAAGCCTCTGGTACCTGTGGAAACGCGATCCGATCGTCGATAATCTGTGCCACGCTGCCGCGGGCATCAGCGCGTTCTTCACGGCACTGGGGCTGATCACAGGATCCATCTGGGCGAAACCGACGTGGAACACGTGGTGGACGTGGGACGCTCGACTCGTGTCGTTCGCGGTGATGTTCCTGATTCTGGTCGGGTACCTCATGCTGCGGACCTTCGTCGATGACCCGGAGCGCGAGGCCCGCTACGCGGCCGTCCTTGCGATTGTCGGCTTCGTCGACCTTCCGATCGTCCACTTTTCGGTCGAATGGTGGCGAACGCTGCACCAGCCGCTCTCGTTCTCGATGCGCGGCGTCAGCATGTCGAAAGACATGCTCATCCCGCTCGGGATCATGACGGTGGGGTTTGCGTTGACGTTTTTCTACATGTTGATGGTCAGAACGCAGATGCTGTATCTGGATCGCCTATTGATCGCAAAGAAAGGCCGGCTGCTCAGTCGGGCGCACCTGTCGTCGGATGTCGGATCGAGACCGGGTTCGCTGTCCGCTCCATGACCGGGTTGTATCTTCGTTGGAGCGCCTTTGTGATCGCCGCGGCCGTCATCGTCGTTCTTGCGTCCCGATACTTCGAGCAGCACCTGACCAGCCTGACCCCCGAAGAGGTGGTGAGCCTGCAGCCGAACCGCGTGGTCCGGGTCATCGGCTTGGTGAAGGGTGGGACGTTGCACGGCGATCTCGAGTCGGGACACGCGCGCTTCGAACTCGCGGGCGCGCAGGAAGCGCTCTCCGTTCAGTACGACGGGCCGCCGCCGGAAAATCTACGCGAGCTCAAGACGTTGGTCGTGATCGGCTCGTTGGATCCGTCCTCCGGCACGTTCCTCGCGTACGAGCTCGCGCTGGTGACCAACTACGGCTACGTCGTGGGAGCGTACCTGATCGGTTTACTGCCGCTCGCGTTTTTTCTGTTCGGGATGGAACGAAAGGTCGCGTTGCTCTACCAGGAGATCAAAGAGTCGAAGCTGTACGAACCGGAGACGCCGCACCATGTTGACACGCGGTAAAAAGATCGGCATCGCCGTGAGCCTCCTGTTGGTGGGAGGCGCGCTCGGTTACCTCGCTCTGGGCAATTTCGGGGACAATCTTGTGTACTTCTTCACCCCGTCCGAGGTGGTGGCCTTTTCCCCCGAGCACTACGACCAGAAGGTTCGTGTGGGCGGAATGGTCGTGAAGGGAAGCGTGAAGACTCAGACCCAACCCAACACCGTGGGGATGACCTTCGAGTTGACCGACGGCGCCGCCACCATTCCGGTGACCTTCCAGGGCATTCCCCCGGATCTCTTCAAAGAAGGACAGGGGGCGGTCGTCGAAGGGGTGTGGACCCCCGCCAAGGAGTTCCACTCGAACATGATCATGGCCAAACACTCGGAGGATTACATGCCGATCGAACTCCGCCGGGCGGGAGTGACTCTTCCCAAAAAAGACTTCATGAAAACGCTGGTGCAGTAGGGTACCCCATCTCTCCATCACGCGGTGTCGTCAGTCACCCCCGAGAGAGAAGCGTGATCGATGATCATTGAAATAGGCCACTTCGCCGTCGTGACGGCCTTCGTCCTGTCGGTTCTGGGTATCGCGGCGCCCATCGTCGGGCTTCGCACGAGGAACCCCGATTGGGTTCGCGTCGGTCGCCAGGCCGTCACGCTGATCTTCGTGCTCTTGGCCGTCGGCATTGCGTCCTTGGAATATTCGTTCTTGACCCGAGATTTTTCGGTGGCGTACGTCGCGTCGACCTCCAACTCCAAGCTGCCGCTGTTTTACACCATCTCCGCGCTTTGGGGAGGGCACGAGGGCTCGCTGCTGCTCTGGGTCTTTCTCCTTTCGATCTTCAGTACGGTGGCGATCTGGCTGCACTGGCGAACCCAGCCGGCTATCATGCCGTATCTGATCGCCGTGGAATCCATGGTGATGTTCGGCTTTCTGGCGTTGATCGTCTTTTTGTCGAGCCCGTTTGACCGCCTGATTCCCGCCCCTCTCGACGGGAAGGATCTCAACCCCCTGCTCCAAGACCCCGCGATGACGATGCATCCCCCCATGCTGTACATGGGGTACGTCGGCTTTTCGATCCCGTTCGCCTTCGCGATGGCCGCGCTCTTCTCGGGCCGGTTGGGGGAGGAATGGATCAAGGTGACCCAGCGCTGGACGATCTTCGCGTGGATGTGCCTGACCACGGGGATTCTGATGGGCGGGTACTGGGCGTATTACGAATTGGGCTGGGGCGGCTATTGGGGGTGGGACCCGGTCGAGAACGCGTCGTTCATGCCGTGGTTGGTCGGCACCGCGTTCCTACACTCGGTGATGGTGCAGGAAAAACGGAAGATGTTCAAGGTGTGGAATCTGTTCCTCATCATCGTGACGTTCTCGCTCTCCCTGATCGGAACGTTCCTCGTCCGCAGCGGCGTGCTGACCTCCGTCCACACGTTCGCCACCGATCCGCGTCGCGGTCTCTTCATTTTGATCTTTCTCGCCACCACGATGGGTGTGGCGTTCGGCACCTTGATCGTGCGAGGGGGGAAGTTGAAAAGCCAGATCGAATTGGATTCGATCGTCTCCCGCGAATCGGTCTTCCTCTTCAATAACCTCTTCTTCTTGGTGGCCGCGGCGACGGTCTTCCTCGGCACGCTCTATCCCTTGATGATCGAAACGTGGAAGGGGTCCAAGGTCACGGTCGGCCCACCGTACTACAACGCCGTGTTCATGCCCATCGCGCTCGGGCTCTTGTTCCTGATGGGCGTGGGGCCGTATATCGCGTGGCGCAAGGCCTCGCCGGACAACATCAAGAAGAACTTCCTGATCCCGGTGATCGTGGCGCTCGCGGCGACGGCGCTGGCGTTCGCCCTCGGATTCCGCAGCCCCTTCACGATCGCGGGCGCCTTCGTGGTCGGCTTCGTCACTACGACGATCGCCACGGATATCGGGAAGGTCTCGGCGTTCTTCGCGCGTAGGGATCGGGTGAACGTCCTCCGCGGCTTTCTGACCGCCTTCACCGTCAACCAGCGCCGCTACGCCGGGATGGTCACCCACATCGGGGTATTGATCCTGGTCGTCGGAATCATCGCCTCCACGGTGTACAAAACCGAGAAGGTCGTGTCGCTGCGGATCGGCGACGACTTCACCATCGGCGTCTACCGGATCAAGTTGGAGCGGGTGCACGACGTCGAGGGCCCCAACTGGTCGGCCAAGGAGGGCGTCTTCCAGGTCTTCCGAGGCGACCGCCTCCTGACCGAGATGCGCCCGCAGAAACGCATCTATGCCGCGTCGCAGACCCCCACCACGGAGTCGGCGATCTACGCGATCAACATGGGGCACGTGTTCTTGACGATGCCCGAAGTCTCCCCCGACGGCTCCGTGACGGCCCGCGGCGTCCTCAACCCGCTCATCCTCTGGGTCTGGGGCGGCGGCGGCATCATGGGCCTCGGCGTGTTGTTGAACATCTTCCGGCCCCGCAAGCGCGACGAATGACGCGGGGCTGGCAAATCGCGCTGGTCGGCGGTCTTCTCGGTCTCTTGGCGCTCTTCTATCAGGGTCTATGGGGCAACCCACGTTTTATCCCTACCGTGTTGATCGGGACCGCGGCCCCCAATTTCGAAGGCCCTGAGGTGGGCTCCGCCACCCCCATCTCGCTCAGCCAGTTCCGCGGGAAGGTGGTGATGCTCAACTTCTGGGCGTCGTGGTGCCAGGAGTGTCGCTTGGAGCACAGCAATCTCCTCGCGCTCAACGAACGGTTTCGACGGGATCCGAATTTCGCCATGTTGGGAATCAATTATCAGGACAAGGAGGAGGACGCGCAGCAATACCTCCGAACGTACGGCACGAACTTTCAGCACGTGAGAGACCTCAAGGGCGCGGTGTCCTTCGATTACGGCGTCTACGGCGTGCCCGAGACGTTTCTTATCGACCAGCAGGGCGTCATCCGGTGCAAAGCGATCGGGCCGATCGTGGGGGAACTCTACGCCAACTACACGCAGAAGATTTTGCCCGCTCTCCTTGCGGGGTCCGGAGAGACCGTCCCATGTTGACGCGCCTCCTGGTGACCCTTGCCGTGCTCGGGACCCTCGCGTCCACGGCCGTCGCAACGACCGTTGATGAAACCGAGATCGACGTCAAAACTCGAGAAGTGGCGAAGACGTTGCGATGTACCGTGTGCCAGACCGAAAATATCTGGGAGTCCGGCTCGCCGTTCGCGCGTCAGGTTCGCGAGAACATCCGAGAACGGGTCGAACAAGGGCAATCCGCCGAGGAAATCCGCGCGTACTTCCTGAGCCGCTACGGCGACTACATCTTGATGCAGCCGCCCGCGCGGGGCGTCAACTGGGTGGTGTGGATCGGACCGTTCGTGGTCCTGATCGTCGGGGGACTCCTCCTGTACCGCACGTTGAACCGGTGGGTCGCCTCGACGCCCGCCTCCCAAGCCGTCCAACCGCTCGACGAGGCATCGCGAAGGCGCATCGAACGGGAATTGCACTCGTGAGCGGAGACGCCGACTGATGTTCGTCGTGGTCTCCGGAGTGCTGATCCTCCTCGTCGCCCTCGCCCTCTCGTTGCCGTTCTGGCGCAGGGACCCCGAGTCCATCCCGGTGGGCGCGGACGCCGACCAGAATCAGGAACAGGTGGATTTGTCCATCGAGCGCGAGGTGCTCGCTCACTCGTTGAACGAACTGGACGTCGAGTTGGCGCAACAACGCCTCGCCCCCCTCGACTATGCGCGTCTGAAGGGGACGGACGAACGGCGTCTGCTTCAGGTCCTGGATCGGCTGGAACACATCGCGGCGACCAAACCCGTCGTGCGGGCAAAGCCGTCCGCGGCTCGCCCGACCACGACTACGTCGTGGATCGGCGCCGTCGCGGTCAGTGCGGTGGTGGCGCTGGCGGCTTCCGGTATTTACGCCTACCTCCAGTGGCAGAGTGATCGCGAACTGACCGCCATTCAGCCCCAGACAGGGCCCGGGGCGCCTGATCCCCGCCAGATGGTCGCCCGGCTCGAAGCACGGCTCAAAGCCAACCCGAACGATGTCGAGGGACAGATCATGGCCGGGCGATCATACCAGGCGCTCGAACGGATTCCGGAGGCCAAGCGGACGTGGGAGAAAGTCCTCGAACTGGATCCCCATAATGACGAAGCCCATTACAACGTCGGAGTCATCCTGATCAACACCAGGAAATTCGACGACCCGGAATTGTTCAAGACAGCGCTCGCTCATTTCGACGCGGCGTTGGTCAACGTCCCGATGGAGCCCGCCGTGAACTGGTACCGGGGACTGGCGCTCTGGTATCTCAAACAGTACGCCGAAACCGACGCGGCGTGGACGACGGCGTTCCAGAACCTCTCTCCGGGAAGCGAAGACGCCGAGTTCATCAAGGCCGCCCTGGTCAAGCTTCGCGCCGGCCAGGCTCCTTTCTAGGTCCACCCCTCGTAACGCTCCACTCGTCCGCGATGGCCGCGTCCGACGGAAAGTCGGCTTGTGCCCGACCTCGGTTGCCATGTTTCCGGCAGTTTGCGACGGCCCCTCGGCGCTCAGGGCGAGATCCTAAACTGGCATAGGGTTTGTACTTGCTCTACGGCAGGTCGCCGGCCACGGTTCCCTGAACCAGTACCGAGGAGGGCTTTCCAATGGAGAGCTTTATGAATGCATCGTGTACCGACATCTCGCTGTCCACACCAGGCACCCGGGGCATCGCTCCCACCGTCACCGAAGACGTTGTCCTCTCCTGCTGTCAGCGGTCCGTCAGGGACGCCCTGGAGTCGACGTCGTCGATGGGGGTCATCGTGAGCCTGGTCCTCCTTACCATGGGCTTCGTCATGGGGTTCCTCGCGGCCGTGGTAACGGGGACATTGACCTAGCCCGCCTGACCGCTTCGCCCTGACTGACGTTCATCGAGTTTTTCGTCCGGTGGTGGTATGCTGCCACCGGACGATCCTCCATGGGTTCCCGGTTCACGAGCACAAGACGCTGGTTTTTGACCGCGCTGATTGCCGCCCTGCTCGGAACGAGTTGCGCGCAGCCCCTCTCCTACGTGGAGACCGCGGTGCCAGATCGCCGCGCCAATATGCTCGGCGTGGAGAGCTTGTTCCTCCAACGTCTCGAACAACACCCCGAAGAGTTCCCGGTGTTTCTCCGGATCGTCACCGACGCCGACGACGCCCTCCACGCGCACGGGTTCCTCACCCGTGCGATGGTCGCGCAATGGATCGCGCGTCGTGCAAAACAAGAGGGCTTTGATGAGCGAACGCTGCCGGGATTGTTCTTTCTTCGGGCGGTCTACCTGGCGGGATGGCACCACGGCTACCTGCACCGGCTGAGCGACGATGACCGCGAGCTGCTCTCCGACCTCATCAGCGGTGTGATGGGCGCCCTGCACAAGTGCCGAACCTGCACCACCGCCCATCCTCTGGCAAAGTAAGCCTCGACCCGACGTTCACGATCACCACGGTTCGTTCTCCAGGCTGGCCCAGAGATAGCAGGTCCCGACCGATCGGTAGGGGCGCCAGGGACGGGCAAGGTCCTCGATCGCCCGTGGATCGGGAGGCGTGGCCAGCTCATAGGCCCGGATGACGGCTTTGCGAAACCCCAGGTCGTAGACCGGAAGCACGTCGGGGCGGCGAAGACAGAAGATGAGAAACATCTCCACCGTCCAGCGCCCGATGCCCTTGACCTGGGTCAAGGTCTTGAAAATCTGCTGATCGTCCGCGTCGTCCAGCGCATCGAGTCCCACGGTGCCTTCACTGACGTGACGAGCCAGATCGTAGAGGTACGTCACTTTTTGCCGCGAGAGACCCACCGACCGCAGCCGCGCCGCGGGGGTGCCGAGGACCAGCGCCGGGGACGGGGCGGCGGGATACAGGTCGAGCAAGCGCCTGAGGATGGCCCGCGCCGCGCTGACTGACACCTGCTGGGCGATGATCGCTTCGACCAGGGCACAGAACTTGTCGTCGCGATACCGGATCCGATAGACCCCCGCCTGCTTGATGACCCGGCACAAGACGGGGTCCGCTTTCATCAGATGCGTTCGCGCTGCCCGTAGTTCTCGATCCGTCACAACGCCTTAAACCGCCCGCTCCAGGAGAAACTTCAATCGATTGAGACTTTCTTCGTGGTGCGTGAGGACCACCGAACCCAGGACAGCCGCGATCACATTCCCCCACATCCCGCCGGGCGTGTGGGATTCGGTCCAGCGCACGCGGGTCGCGCGTCCCTCGTCCGCCGTCTGGAGCTCCAGCGTCGGCGTCACCCCGTCGAACAGACCACCCACCATCAGATAACGAAGGCGGACCTGGGGAATCTTCTCCACCACCTTGACCTCAATGGCCATGGTCTTGAAGCCGGTATACACCAGGGCCCGCGCCACCGCACCGCGGTGCGGTGTTTCACCCGTCACCACCGTCAGCTCCTCCAGCCCCCGAACCCACGACGTCCATTTGGTGAGATCCCCCACCTGTTCCCACACCCGATCCGGCGGCACGCGGATCATGATCTCGGTGGAAACCGAATACGTCGGCGCCAACAGGAATTTCGAGCCGATCAACGCGACGAGCATCAGGCCCAGCCCCCACACGATCAATTTGACAAGCGCGCGCACGTGTCCCTCCTCATCTCAGTGGTCGATCGCGCCATGCGTCCGACGTCCCCTCGCGATGTTCTCGCGCGGTCGACTCTGCTATACTGCCGGCGTGGCCTTACTTCACCACGGTATCCGCCTTCATCATGTGGCGGTTCAGACCTCCGACCTGTCCAAGGCTCGCCGGTTCTACGAATCCGTTCTGGGTTGCACGGTCTTGAAAGAGGAGCGCACCGCGAAAGGCCGGGAGATCATCTGGCTGCAGTGCGGCGAAGGCCGAATCGAGCTCTATGGAGGAAAGCCCGGCCAACCGCTTGCCGCCGGATGGACGCCCGATGCCGTCGGTCCGCTGGCGCTCGGATTTCTAGTAGTCGATCTCGATCGGGAGGTCGCGCGGCTGCGCACGCTCGACGTCCCGATCATCAAACCGCCCTACGAGCCGGTTCCCGGCGAACGGGCCGCCCTGATCGCAGGGCCCGACGGGGAGGAGATCGTCTTGCTCGAACGGCCCGTGGGTCGGTGACGGAAACGGCGGTCCTCCCTATTCGGTTCCATTCGCTTCCCGCATCAGCGTGTCGTACCGCTCCTGGAGTTCCCCCCACTCACCAGTCAGTCGGTCGATCGATTTCTGAAGGTGCGCGTGGCGCTCCATCGCCTCGAAGAACCGCCGCTTGTCTTGGTAGAAATCCGGCTCGCCCAGCAACGTGGTCAACTGCTCCAGCTCCCGTCCCTGCTCGCCCAGCTCCCGTTCGAGGAGGTCGAGGCGCGTCTTGAGGGGCTTGGTTTGCGCCGAGCGTCGCGTGCGCGCTTCGGCTTCCCGTCGCCGCTGCTCCCGAGATTTCCCGGCCGCGCGAGCCGGTTCAGCTTCGGGACCGGCCGACGCGGGAGATGGAGGTGGTGCCGAGCCGTTCGTGGCCGAAGCAGCGGAGGCCTGCGCGGCCTTCTTGTCGAGGTAGTACGCGTAGCCGTCGGGGTACACCGTCGCCGTTCCCCCGCTGACCTCCAACACGGTGTTCGCCACCGCTTGGATGAAATGGCGATCGTGGGTGATAAAACACATGGTCCCGGTATACTCCAGCAGCGCGTCCTCCAGCACGTCGCGCGAGGGAATGTCCAGATGGTTGGTGGGCTCGTCCAACAGCAGGAAATTCGCCGGTCGGACCAGCATTTTGGCGAGTGCGAGGCGGCTTTTCTCCCCGCCGGACAAAGCGGCGACGCGTTTTTTTACCTCGTCCCCTGAGAAGAGAAAGGCGCCCAGGATGCCTCGGAGAAACGGGATGTCCTGATCGGGCGCCGCCGCGGTGATCTCCTCGAGCACGGTGGCTTTGGGGTCGAGGGACTCGAGCTGGTGCTGCGCGTAATAGGCGATCGTGACGTTCTGGCCGTACGTGATCGCACCGCCGTCCGGATCGAGCACCCCCGCGAGCATCTTGAGCAGCGTGGATTTTCCGGCTCCGTTGGGTCCGACCAGCGCCACGCGTTGTCCTCGAGTGACGGTCAGATCCAACCGGTCATAAATCACGCGCCCGGGGTACGCCTTCTGGACGCCGTCCAGCGCAACCACTTCGCGCCCGCTGCGCGGCGGCTGGGGAAATCCGAACCGGATCTTCTTTCGCGCGGGGGGAATCTTGATCCGATCCATTTTTTCCAGCATCTTCACCCGGCTCTGGACCTGCCGGGCCTTGGTCGCTTTGTAGCGGAACCGCTCGATGAAGAGTTGCACGTCCTGGATGCGTTTCTGCTGGTTGGCGTACGAGGCCATCAGAAGTTCCTTGGCCGCCTCACGGGCTTCGAGGTACTCGTCGTAATTACCCGGATAGGCGATGAGCTGCCCCTGGTCGACCTCGACCACCCGCGACACGAGGTGATTCATAAACTCCCGGTCATGGGAAATGAGCAGGACCGACCCGGGGTATCCGGCCAGAAATCCTTCGAGCCACATGACGGACCCCAGATCCAAATGATTGGTGGGCTCGTCCAACAGCAAGAGATCCGGATTCTGTAGCAGGAGCTTCGCCAACGAGACGCGCATCAACCAGCCGCCGGACAGGTGGTCGGTGGGGCGGTCAAGCGCCTCCGGGCGAAAGCCGAGCCCGCTGAGGATTTCGCGCGCCCGGCTCTCGATGTTGTAGCCGCCCAAGGCTTCGAAACGATGTTGGAGCTCGCCGTATTCCGCCAGCAGGGCTTCCAACTCGTCGTCGTTCGCTTCGCCCAATTCGGTTTGCAGTACCGTCATCCGGTGTTCGATCCCATTGACGGCCGCCGACACAGAGAGCACCTCTTGCAAGATCGTGCGCCCCTTGAGCTCGATGATCTCCTGGGGCAGATAGCCGACCACGATTCCCTTCTGGACCAAGACATCGCCGTCGTCGGGAGAGAGTCGCCCTGCGATCATTTCAAACAGCGTCGTCTTGCCCGCCCCGTTGGGGCCAACCAGCGCGACGCGCTCGCGCCCCCCGACGTGCAGCGACGCGCCGTCGAACAGGACGCGGCCACCGTAGGCCTTGCGAATGCGGTTTAAGGTCAACATCGCGGGAGGAAGTATACGAGAACCGCGCCAAACGCCGCAAGACAGGGAGCCGATACGGACCGGGCGCCGGGTCGGCGATCGGCTAGGCGGTCAGGCCTGGGCGGATACTGGCGCGACCGCCCCGCTCTGTCCGAAGGCGCCGCAGGGCTTCGTACAGATCGCGCTCTTTCTGGGTGACGTCGCTGGGCCCCTTGATCACGATCTCCCAATACAGGTCACCCGCGCCCTCTCCCGACGATTGGGGGAGGCCCTTGCCTTTAAGCCGAAGGCGCCCGCCGGCCTGGGTTTGGGGTGGCACGCGGACCACCACGCTCCCGGAGAGCGTGGGCACGGCGATTTCGGCGCCCAGTACCGCCTCGTCGTCCCAGACCGGGAGCTCGGCATGCAAATCGTAGCCGTCGAGCCGGAAGATCCGATGGGGCAGAACGCGAACCCGAAGATACAGGTCGCCAGGTTTTCCACCCTGCACGCCACGGCCGCCGAGGCCCGCGAGTCGGATCCGCGAACCGTCCTTGAGGCCTTTCGGAATCGTGACCTCAATCGTTTGGGAACGCGCGACCTGTCCCTCCCCTCGACACGTCGGACACACCGTCGATACCATCCGCCGGCGACCCTGGTTCGCGGTCGCGGTGGACACGCGACCGCTGCCTCCACACGTCCCGCACACCTCCCCTCCCGAGAGCCGGACGCTGCGCTTCCCCCCGGCCACCAACTCCTCGAGCGTCAACGGAAATTCGTGCTCGGTATCTTCACCGGCCTGCGAACGGCCCGGACTCGGTCCGCCCCCTCCACGCCCAAACGGGTGACCGCCGAAAAACGCCTGGAAAAAATCGCTGAAGTCTTCAGCGCCCGTCGCGGCCCCGCCGAAGTCGCCGAAGCCCGGGCCCGCGTGCTGGCGAGCAAACTCCTGATCCCTGCTAATCTGTTCCCAATTCGAGCCGAGCTCGTCGTATTTCTTCCGCTTCGCCGGATCGCCAAGGACATCGTAGGCTTCGTTAATGCTTTTGAAGCGTTCTTCGGCCTTCTTATCGCCCGGATTCAGATCGGGGTGATGCTTGCGAGCCAGCTTGCGGTAGGCGGCCTTGATCGCATCCCCCGAGGCCGTCCGTTCGACGCCCAAGACTTTATAGTAGTCCTTGAAATCCATCGCCAGGATGCCTCATGCCGCCGCTATCATACCACAGGCCGCCCTACCAGAAAGCCGGCCCCGCCAGAACGCCATTCACGGCCATTCCGCTTTCTCTCCGCTGCTCCGTCCCGTATAATATGAATATGACTGAAACGCTCACACGACACGGTTCCCCGCCGTCCGACAACGTGGAGCGGGAGGTTCTCCACAAAAACTACCAATCGGGAACCATCGCCGCGATCGGACGGATCATTGAGCGGCGGCGCCAAGAACGCGGTTCCAATTTCCTCGACCTCCTCCGCAAAGCCCGGCTGTATTACGGCCGGGCCCCTTACGACATCGGCGCCATTTTTTTGGGTCGGATCACGGCCCGCCTCACCCGATCGCCACGGTCCCCACTGCGAGCGGTCTAGATCAACCGAGACGCTGCCCGCCTGACTTCTTCGGAACTCGACCACGTACTCGTCGATTGGATATCGACGGCTCCGCGACGGGATGTCCCTCATTCTCCATCACGGATGTTGACGGTGAACCCTTCCAAAAACGAGAACACCGGGTCCCCCTGCGCCCCAGTCCACACAGTCTCTTCTCCATCGATGGGGTCGAGGTCGGCGCGTTTTGAGTTTCCGATCGGCTTTTGGTAGAGTGGACCGTTCACAATTCTGACGACGTCCAGGTGCGGACCCGATGGCCGACACGTTTTACATCCCCCTGACTTCACTTCGGCACCAGTGGGTCAAAGAGTACCAGCTCGGACAGGGGTTCGACCTTGTGCGCTTTCCCTCCCGCCTCGTGGACGGTTACATGGAATTCGATCAAGGGTTCTTCCGCCGTCGGTACGGCGAGCTTCTGATCAAGGACATCCAGAACAATTATTGCCTGAAGCTGGAATGGCCGATTGAGCCGTTCAAGACGGCCGAGGAGATGGTCTACAACATCGAGGATCCCGCGATCACCCTCTTGATCGTGCTGCGTCTGCTGAAACCGACGAACGCGGGGCTGCGGACCATCTTCCACCTGCCCGCCAGCCTGACGATCGGCCAACCGTTCGACTTCGTCGACTATCGCACGCAAGGATCGGCCGCCCGCACCAACGACGAACTGCCTCCTTTCACGGAGGAGGACATCCCGCAGATCATTTACTACTACGCGAAACTGCTCGAGTTGCTCAAACGCGAATACCACCATCGGCGGATCTTCAACACCCTGCGGTTTTTCGACCTCGGCTATCGCAGCGCGAACATCGATTCCCGCCTCATCTATTTCGCCATCGCGTTGGAGGTGCTGTTTAAACCGCTGCGCGGCCGCATCAGTCGGGGCATGACCGACCGGATCGCCGACTTTTTGGGAAACACCCAGGAGGAGCGCGAGGCGGTCACCCGTAAAATGCTCGCGCTGGTTGACTTGAAAGCCCGCATCACCCACGGGGATATGACCTACTTCGATATCTCAAGGCCGGACAAGGTGACCCTGGTCCGCGATCAGGAAGATCTTCTGCGAACCGCCCTGCAGAAGCTGCTGAAGAACGACAAGTTGATCCAGACCTTCTCTCAGGTCAAGGAACGCGACGCGTACTTCGATAAGCGGTTGGGTCCGGGCCCGTTACCCGTCTCTTCCCCGCACGGGGAACGCGTCACGCCGCTGAAACAGGGCTAGTCACCTCGCGGGGTCGATTCCCGGAGGGCGCACACGACGAGACGCGCCAACGTGTCGGTCATCCCAGGCACGGCCCGAACCTCGCTTTCCTCGGCTCGGGCCAGACGATCCAGACTCCCGAATTGTTTGAGCAGCGCCCGTTTTTTTGCGGGTCCGATCCCCACGATGGCGTCGAGCTGCGAGGCCTCCAAGCGCCGATGCCGCAGCGTCCGGTGGTACGTGACGGCAAAACGGTGCGCCTCGTCGCGGATCCTCTGCAACAGTCTGGTCGACCCTGCCATCGGGTCCAAGAACGTCGCAGCCGGTTTCCCCAACCGAAACACCCGTTCGCCCTTCTCACCCCGCTCCTTGGCCAGCCCGATCAGATCGATCTCGCGTTCGGTCAGGTCGATGTCCAACGCCCTCAGCGCGTCCCACGCCGCCGAGACCTGTCCTCGGCCGCCGTCGATGACGATCAGATCTGGCCACGGCCCATCCTTGGCCTGGACTCGGCCGTAGTGGCGGGTGACGACCTCATAGAGCATGCCGAAATCGTTTGCGCCGCGGATCGTCTTGATACCAAACCGCCGGTAGTCGCCTTTTTTGATCCGTCCCTCTTCCCACACCACCATGGAGCCGACCGCTTGGTCCCCCTGGAAGTTCGAGATATCGAAGGCGTCGATCCGCCGGGGAATCCGCTTCAGCTCCAACACGGCTTGAAGCTCGCGCGCCTCGGCATCGGCCGTCTGGCGCTTCCTGCGATGATCGGTCATGGCCGCTTCGGCGTTTTCCTTGGCCAGCGCCACGAGCTTCGCATCGGGACCGCGCGACGGCGACGTCAGGGTCACCCGCGAGCCGCGTCGCTCCGAGAGCCACGCCGCCAAGAGCGCCTCGTCAGGAAGGTCCGTCGGCAACACGATCTCGCGCGGCACGAGCGTCTCGCGGTCGTACAATTGTTGGAGGACCGCCGTGAGTAACACCGCGTCATCCGGCTCGGCTTTTTCAAAGTAGAAATCTTTGCGGCCGGTCATCATCCCGCCCCGGATGAACAACACCTGTATGTCGGCCGCTTCGCCTTCGCGAAAGAGTCCCACCACGTCTTGATCCTCCATGCGGGTCGACGTGACCCGCTGACGTTCGAGGACCTTCTCGATCCGACCGATCTGATCGCGGATCCTGGCGGCTTCCTCAAAACGCAACCCCTCCGCCGCGTCCGCCATACGGGCCCGGAGCGCGCGGACGAGATCCTGATCCCGGCCCTCAAGGAACAACCGAACCTGCTCGATCATCTCCCGGTATTCGACCTGGGATTGACGGCCCGTGCACGGCGCCAGGCAGCGTTTGATCTCGAACTCGATACACGCCCGTTCCGCCGTGCCATCGATCGTGATCGAACAGTTCGGCAGCGGGAAGAGGTAGCGAAGAATGCGGAGCGTCTCGCGCAGCGCGTTGGTCGGCACGTAAGGCCCGAAATACACGGCTCCGTCGCGGGCCACGCGGCGGACGATCTCCGGCCGCGGATAGGGGTCGTGGAGCGCGAGGCGAATGAACGGATAGTTCTTATCATCACGGAGCACGACGTTGTACTTCGGTCGATGCTTCTTGATGAGGTTGTTTTCGAGGATCAGCGCCTCGAGTTCGGACCCCGTGACGAAATAGTCGATCTCTTCCACCTGGGAAAGCATGGCGACGATCTTCGGCGGCAGGCGCGCGCCGGGCTGAAAATAGGAACGGACGCGGTCCGGGAGCGATTTGGCCTTCCCGACGTACAGCACTCCGCCCCCGGCCCGTTTCATGACGTAGACGCCGGGCGACGCGGGTAACTCGGCAACGCGTTGCAAGCCGTCGATCATCGCGTGCTGTCCTGAACGACCATGGCCGTATTCTACCGCCCGTCGGGCAGCGCTTCAACGCGGGACGCGCTCTCAAGCCCACCCCTCCGAGGAAGGCCCTGAACTTTGACTCCGTTCGGAGCCGCATGGTATAGTCCGCGACCGTGCCCGCCTATGCGATCATGTGGATTCATCTGCTGGCCGTGGTCACGTGGCTCGGCGGCCAGATCTTTCTGGTGCTGATCGCGCGGCCCGTTCTGCAAGAAGGTTCCCGGGCGATGGACCCTCCGGAGAGTCTGCGGCGTATCGGCCGGCGGTTTCGGACGGTGACCTGGGTCAGCGTCATCACGCTGGTGATCACCGGGGCTTTCAATATTCTCAACGAAGGCGGGTCGGCCAGGATCGAGTCCGCGTGGGGCGGCGTGCTCATGTTGAAACTATTTCTCGTCGCCCTCCTCGTTGGACTTACACTGATTCACGACTTCATCCTGGATCCCTATGCTACCCCCCGGGCCGCCGGAGGGACGCGGCCCGCCTCCGGGTCGGGAACCGCTCGCAGGGTTCAGTTCGCCATCTTGATCCTCAGCCTCTCGATCTTATTGGTCGCCGCGTACCTCGCGCGGATGTGATCATGCGGAACCCTCGACAGGAACGGCGTCGGCTCATGCGGCACATTGGTATCCCCCCTTCAGGAGAGAACCCCTCATGAAAGCCATCGTGGACCACCGAGCCCCGATTGACCTCATGGAACGGCTTGAGAAGTACGGCTATGTCTCGGTTGGGGTCAGCTTTCTGGTGCTGGGTATGGCCGTCTTCGCGTTCAGTTGGGCGCATTTCGCGCAAACCGTCGCTGATAATCTCCCTAAAGCGGTCTTGGTTCTCCTCAATGATCTCTTGCTCGTCGTGATCTTACTCGAGTTGTTCCGGACGATCCTGAACTTCCTCAAGACCCGGGCTATCACCCTCGAACCGTTTCTTCAGGTCGGGATCATCGCGTCGCTCCGCAAAGTGCTCACCCTCAGCGCCGAGATCGTCCTGTCCGGCGAAAACGGTTCGACGAGTTTCACTCAGTACCTCCTCGATGTCGGGGTCCATGGCGGCGTGGTCGTCGCCTTAGTTTTTGCGCTGTACCTCTATCGTACGAGCCAACCCGCCGCCTCGGATTCCGCGTTAAAAGTGTGACCGGCTCCAAGCTCTACGGTTGCGTTTCAAAAGGAACACCCAAGAGACCGTCCCAGATGCGCGCCTAGCGACCGTTGAAGCGTTGCAACGGTCGATGATAAACTAGGGTCGTCCGTGAAGCTTTCTGACAGACGTTGGACTGCGGTGTGCGCGAAGCGCTGTCTGGCCTCTGGGAACAGCACACACCAGGGAGCCACCGTTCCGGTCCTGTGATAGACCGGCTCCGGAGGCACCCACCTAGGCGCACCCACCTCAGGCACAGGGCTGTACGGCATCGCGGTCCCGTTCTGGCGAGCAATTCCTCTAGGGCTAGGAATAGAGCCCACGCTCCACGTAGGGAGGGATCACCCTTCCGCTCGTTTGTCTCATCACTACCGATGTCTGAGTTGATGGTTTCGAGGCGCTAAGGGATTCGTCCCGACTGCAGGGTCTGCATCGTGAACAAGCGGTCGCCGAGTTCGGGGTTCACCGCGATCTCTTGAAGTTCGACGACGGTCCTCTCCAGGGAGTGGGCTTTTTGGATCTCGGTTCGCTTCCAGACCCAGATGTCCCGAACCTGCTGCCATTCGACCCGTTGCGTCTTTTCCAACATCCCCTCGGCGTCCCGGTACTCGATCTGGTGGATGGTCCACGTCTCCGGCGAGACCCAGACGCGACGGAGGGGCGGGATGCCCTCGCTTGTCGACCGTCCCTCCAGCACGAGGTATCCACGCCCATCGAGGATTTCGCGCCCCACCACCGTGAGATCATCGGACTCCGTCAAGCGAGTTCCCATCTGTTCGAAGCCGAGGTCGACGTCCGATTCGTGTTCGTGGTGATGGGCTTCGTGCCCCGAAATCGGTACGCGTCGGACCTGGCGGAGATCCGGAAGGTAGAGCCACGCCTGGGAGTCGGTCGCCTGCCTCGACTGCCAGAGCAAAAATGCCTCGCCTTTTTGGTTGAGCGGGGCCAGCGTCACCAACAGGGTCTTGCCGAGGGTGCCCTTGTCCCCGCGGACGTTTTTCCAGAACAGGTGGTGGCGGCTTGTCTTTTCCATCCCGTGAGCATCGATCGATCGAATCACCATCTGGGCGGTCTCCGTGTTGACCGCATCGTCTTGAATGCCCACCTGCCGGATCACTTCCGCGACCTCGCCCTGGCCTGCCCACGCACTGCCAAGACCCACCGTGACGACCATCGCCATCGAGAGGACTGCCGGGTAAGGTCGGAGGAACCTTCTATGTGCCGCTATACGATTCATCGTGTCTGGTCCTCGCCCGCTCATTCTCCCATAACAGCACAACGACTCAGTTTATTTGGTGCCGAGGAGACCGCAATGGGGCTAGACCAGGCGCTTGGTGCGACCGATGAGGCGACGACTGTCGAGGTTTCCTCAAACATGGGGTAGGTGAATACGAGGATTGAGGTTTCGTACGAACCGCCAGCGCGGTCTCCCGCAGCGTCCTGCCAGGGAGCGTGACGGGCCGGGCCACCCTATCGCCGCAGCAACCCGCTGCCGATCAGGTATTTCAGATCCTCGTCGTCGAACGTCAGCCCGCCGCCGATGAATCCCGTGTCGAGCTCACGGTTGAAGGGGTTGTCATAACCGGCTTGGACGTAGAGGTATTTGAGGAAGTGGTAGCGCGCGGTGGCTTTGGCGTGGACGTTCTTGTTGAGCGGGTCGTCGCTGCTGAAGTCCCAGAGGTCGAGGCTCACCTGTAAACCGGGCTCGTCGAGAAAGTAGTCGGCACCCACGCCGAAGCTGTTCTCCAGGAGCCCGCCGCGCAGGCCCAGGTCGCCAAACCGTCGGAAGTACTCGACGGAGAACTTGACCTTGCGCTGGATCTTCAACTCTTCGGTCACGGTGGGTGGTCCGCCGTTGACGGTGACGTCGGTCGTAGTCTTGGTGACCTTGCCGCGGGGATCGTCCACGACCTCGACGATGTAGCTCTTGTTCTCACGCGGGGTGACGTGCAACCCGAAGTAGCCTTTGTTTTCGCCCTCGGAAAACTGGTACTCGTTGCGGGCGTCGAGCGTGAGCCTGATTTGGTCGATCTTGTTCAGCGTCCCGCTCAGGCCGGAGAGCGCCGTGTTGAGTTTTTCGTAGGCCGCGTCGTCGTTGATCAGCTTGCCGAGGGTACCCTTGCCCTGTTCGAGATTTTTGGTCACGGCGTTGATGTTGGCGAGCGCGCTGTCGAGTTTGGCGTAGACTTCGTCGTTGGTCAGAAGCTTGCCGAGCGTGCCGTCGCCTCGCTCCAGCCGGTCGGCGATTCGGTTCAGGGTGGCCACGAGCTTGGGGCCTTCCTCTTTGAGCGACTTGGTCAGCGACTCCGCGTTCGCGATCGTGCCCTTGATCGCCTCGCGGTTTTCGGCCACGATGCGGTCGAGGTTCTCGGCCAGGCCACGGAAGTGGGCCACGATGTCCTTGATCGATTGCTCGCCCTCCGCGGTGCCGAGCGCCGCGCGCAATGAGGCCGTGACGGCCTTCACGTCGTCCGCCACCGCGCTAAAACGGGTGATCAACGCATCCAAATCCGAGGACCCTTCCTGCTGCGGAATACGCGCCTCGTTCTTGAGAACGCCGGGGCCTTTGCCAGGAACGATCTCGACGTACTTGTCGCCCAACAGTCCCGTAGCCTTCACGGCCGCGTAACTTCCCTCAGGGATCTTCACCCCGGGCTGGATCCGGAGAGTGACCTTGGCCTGAGAGTCCTGGAGTCCCATGGCCTCGACCTTTCCGATCGGGACACCGGCCATCTTGACCGCCGCGTTCTTGTCCAGTCCGGCCACCGAATCGAAGAGTGAATACATCCGGTCACCCTCGACCCGCTTGAACGCCCAGTCCTTCAGGTTGAAGGTGGCATACAAGAGCAAGACGAGCGTGGCGAGGACGACCACCCCCACGCGGGCTTCGACGCTCAGGGACTTCATACGCCGAGCCTAGGAGCCTGTCCTTGCATGCGGTTTCTGCATCGCGAAGCAACGACCAGCTGCGGCGTTGCCGCTGCGCACCGGCTTGCTGCGCCACCCAGAGACCGGGTTCTCACGTACCCACCACGTACCCTCCGGTGCGGTGCTCGCGGCGCCTGGCATCTGGCGCATTCCTGAACAGGCGTCATCACCCAAACAGTCGGACACGGCTTAGGCCACCGCAATCGGACCCTCCGCGCTCCCGGTGATGAACTGGTGGACGATCGGATTGGCGCTCGAGCGGATCTCGGCGGGCGTCCCCACTTCCTGAATCCGGCCCTGGTACAGCATCGCGATCCGGTCGGCGATCTTGTAGGCGCTGGTCATGTCGTGGGTAATCGCGATCGACGTGACCTTCAATTGCTCTTTGAGGCGAACGATCAGGTGGTTGATCACGTCGGCCATGATCGGGTCGAGACCCGTGGTGGGCTCGTCGTACAGGAGCACCTCGGGATCGTGCGCGATGGCCCGCGCCAGCCCCACGCGCTTCTTCATCCCGCCCGACAACTCGGCCGGCATCAGACCCTCCACGCCCTTCAAACCCACCAGCGCGAGCTTCTCGCGGGCGATCTCCCGAATCTCGCCGGCACTCAGCCGGGTGTGTTGGGTCAACGAGAAACCCACGTTTTCCCACACCGTGAGCGAATCGAAGAGCGCGGCGCTCTGAAACAGCACCCCGAACTTCGTGCGCAGCTCGGTGAGCGCCGCCTCATCCAACGTGGTGACGTCGGCATCGTCCACGATGACCCGCCCGCGGTCCGGACGCAGCAAGCCGATCACGTGTTTGAGCAGCACGCTCTTGCCCGTTCCGCTGCCGCCGATCACCACCATCGTCTCGCCGCGCTCGACCGTGAGGTCGACGCCGGCCAAGACGACCTTGCTGTTGAAACTCTTATGGATATCCTGAAACTCGATCATCGGGATCAGTACAGCAGCGCCGTGAGAAAATAATCCGAAATCAGGATCAACACGCACGAGACGACGACCGCCCCGGTCGTCGCTTGCCCAACCCCCTCCGCGCCGCCGCCCGCCGTGAAGCCGCGGTGGCAACTGATGAGGGAGATGATCCCGCCGAAGATCACCGCCTTGAGCAGGCCCCCGTACACGTCGTCCACCTCGAGATAGTCCAGCGTGCGTCGGATGTAGACCGTCGAATTGACGTCGAGGAGTTTGACGGAGACGAAGTAGCCGCCGACGATCCCGATCCAATCGGAGAGGACGGTCAGGATCGGGAGCATCACCACGCCCGCGACGAAACGCGGAAAGACCAGATACTTGACCGGATTGACCCCCATCGAAGCCAGGGCGTCGATCTGCTCGGTGACCCGCATCGTCCCGAGTTCGGCGGCCATCGCCGCCCCGGCGCGGCCGGCGACCATCAGTCCGGTGAGGACCGGTCCCAGCTCGCGGGTCATCGACAGCGCCACCACCGTACCCACCAAGCTCTCGGCGCGAAACCGTTGAAACCCGTTGTAGCTCTGGAGCGCGAGCACCATGCCGGTGGACAACCCGGTAATGAGAACGACCGGGATCGATTTCGTCCCCACCTCTTCCATTTGCTTGAAAAGCAGCCGGAAATGCCAGGGCCGCGACGTGAGATGGCGCCCCATCGCGCCAACGAGCAGCGCGAGCTGACCGATTTCGCCGAACCCCTTCACGACGAAACGGCCGCCCCATTCGAGCCCCCTGACCAGCGACGCGCTCATGCCTCACGGTCGAGATACCGCCTCGGGACCCGCGGCCCAATCCCGCATAAGAGTTCGTAGGCGATCGTGCCCGCGGCGACCGCCGCGTCCTCGGCTCCGATCGACGCGCCGCCTTGCACGCCGATGACCACCACCTCGTCTCCCTCCGCCACGTCCGGCACGTCGGTCACGTCGGCCATCGTCAGATCCATGCAGACCCGCCCCACCACCGGCGTGCGCCGACCGCGAACCACCACGGCGCCGACATTCGAGAGCGCCCGCGGGTAGCCGTCGGCATAGCCGATGGGGAGGACCGCGATCACGCTCGGTCGCCGGGTCACGAACGTCCGCCCGTAACTGATCGGCGTGCCGGATGGCACGCGTTTGAGCAGCCCGATGCGCGTGGTCAGCGAGAGCACCGGGCGTAGATCAACAGCCGGTCCGACCGCCGGCCCCGGCCGGCACCCATAGAGCATGATCCCTGGACGGACCGCGTCATAGAGCGCGGCCTCCAGCCCCGCGATGCCGTCCCGGGAGACGGCCATGATCGCGGCGCTGTTGGCCGCGTGGCGGAGCGGAACGGCGATCCCGCGAGAGGCCAGCGCCGCGATCACGCGGTCGAACCGCGCCATCTGTTCACGCGCGAACGCGGGATCGGCCAGGTCCGCATCGGCGAAGTGGGTCATCACGCCGTCGAGACGGAGACCGGGGCGCCGAAGAAGATCGGCGACGGCTTCCGGCGCCTCATCCACCGGGAAACCCAGTCGTCCCATCCCCGTGTCGATCTTGGCGTGGACCGGGGCGACCCGTCCGGCGCGACGGGCCGCCTCGCTCAGTATCGCGGCTTGTCCGGAATGAAAGACCGTCGCGGTCAGGCCGAGGTCGACGATTTCGGACGCCTGGTCGCCCGTAAAACCGCCCAACACCAGCAGCTCGCCGCGAATCCCGGCGTCGCGTAACGCGCGCGCTTCCTCGACCAGCGCGACGCCGAACCGGGTGACGCCCTCGGCCGCCAACGCGCGCGCGACCGCCACCGCGCCGTGACCGTAGGCGTCGGCCTTGACGATCGCGATCACCTCGCGGGCCCCCGCCAGACGACGGACCTGCAAAAGATTATGCCGGAGCGCGGCAAGATCGATGGACGCGGTGGTGGGACGAAGCGCGGCCGTGGCCGCCGTCACGGCGTGCCTACCTTTCGGAGTGCGTCCGCCTGCTGGGCCGCCGCCTTGGCCTCGGCAGCCAACCCTCGGGAGGTAAAGAGCTCGGCTTTACGATCGTAGAGCCGCGCCCGCAGCTCGGCGTCACCGCTCGGCACGAGTGCATCGGCCTGATCGATGACGGCGCCAGCTTCGTACGGCTTATCCTGGGCGATCAAGACTTGGGCCAACGTGTCGAGGTAATACGCCGCGCGCGGAGGATCCCAGCGGAGCGCCTCCCGGACCAGAGATTCGGCTAAGCCGAGATGGCCGCCTTGCAACAGGGTCTTCCCCTGGGCGTGCGCCACCGTCGCGAGTTCGCGCTTGGTCTCGGCCAACGCCTCCGATCCCGCCGACCGCGCTTCGGCCTCCTCGATCACCTGTTTCGCGTCGTCGACGCGGTCGGCGTTGAGAAATCCTTCCGCAAGAGCACCCAGAGAGGACACCGCATGCGCGGGGTTCCGCCGCGCGGCTTCGCGGAGCAGGGGTTCGGCCGCATCGAGCTTGCCCTCGACGAGCAGGGCCTTTCCTTGGTTCTGCGCCAGCTCGGCCACTTCACGTTTCTGGTCCACAAACAGCACGGCCTTATCCTTCACCACGGGATCATCGGACAACCGCGATTGCGCCTCGTCGATCGCCCGGCTCGCCTCGAGCGGATTCCCCGAGGCGATCAGAATCGTGATCCACGTATCGAAGAAGGCGGGCCTGGGCTCCCAGGCAATGGCTTGGCGAGCCAGCGCGACCGCTTCGCTCAAGCGCTGGCCCTGGGTGTAGTACAGCCAGGCCAGATTGTTCGCCGCGGGAGCCGCCTGCGATCCGCCGATCCGGATCGCACGGCGATACCAGCCTTCGGCGTCGCGGCGCGCGCCCTCGGCCGCCGCGAGGTTCCCCAGATTTACCATCGCGGTGACGTGCTCCGGGCGACGACGGAGCACCGCTTCATACTCGGTGCGCGCGAGCGTCGGCTGACCCTCGCGCTCGTACGAGACCCCCAAGGCCAAGTGGTCCTCGGGCGACAGCGGATCATGGAGCACGACGATGCGCGGCACTTGGTGACCCGCACATCCCGTCGCGACTACGGCCGAAACCAGCACGACGGCCGCGAGCCCTGCGTTACCGCGGCCGCTTCTCAACCGGGTTCCCTCTGTCCTTCGCGTTGTCGGGATTCACCCGGCCGGATCCCGACGCGGTCCTCCATCGCGCCGACCGGAGAGCGGCGAACCGTGTCCGAGGGCCGAGGCGCCAGCGCCCACGAGCCGCCGCGGATCCACGCGCTCACGAACCGCGCATAGGACATCACGGCATCCGGGTTCCGGCCGGAATACAACAGGATTTCGCGCGAGGGGTCGCGGTAGCCGATCACCACCGCGAAATGGCCCCGGCGCCACGGTCCGATCCCGAGGTCAAGAAACACCACCACGGGGTGGTCGCGTCGGAGTTCGTCCCGGAGCCAATCGATCGACCCGATGGTTGCGGTGAGATGCGGAGTCCGGCTCGCGGCAAATCGAGCCACATCCAGGGGGAGGACCCCGTCGAGCGACGGCACCGCCAGAGCCCTGGTGATGTCTTCGACGGAGACTGGATCGCCCCAATAGGCGAGGACGCTGGCCAGCGCGGCCGGTCCACAGGCCCCGGCGTCGCCCGGCACAAACGGCACTCCAGCGATACGGTAACTCCTTCCAGCGTCGGGAAGGCGTTCGTTGGGAACCCCGACGGAGGACAGGGTTCCGCTGCAGGAGGACAAGACGATCCCGATGAGCGTGACCGCCGCCGCCCACCCTTTGATCCATCGCACGCTGTCCGTCGGGATGCCATCCACCGGGATCGCTCTCTCCATGCGAATGTTCCCCAGGGTCCGGTGCGCTATTTGGTGATGATGACGCGGTGACCGGTCACCTGGAGCAGGATCACGACCAAAATCGCGATGACCAACAGGCTGATGATGACCCCCAACCCGCTGTCGCCCCCCGGTTGCAGGCTTTCGAGTTGCTGCGTGAGCTGGTGGATTTGAGCGTCGGACAGCTGCCCCAATCGGACGGCGATTTCGCTGGGGGTGAGGCCGAAGTCGACCAGGCGCTGGACCACCACCCGGTGCTCCAACACCGCGCGGAGCCTGGACAGGTCCCCGAGCCGATCGAAGGTCGAAACGGGCACCGTCGCCTCCGAGGCCACGAACGACGCCCATCCTACGCCGGGCCAGGCGCCGACAGCGCCGATCACGACCACCGCGACGATCAAATAGCCGATAAGGGATGCGCGAGCTACTCGCGTCAATCTAGCCATGGACCCTCCTCTAGTCGATGGAACCGGAGCCTCCCACCCCGGCGCACGCTCAGGCGACTCCGTCGGCCGCCCCTCCGTCATACCTCAAGAATCTCGGCCTCCTTCTTGGCCAGGATCTCTTCAACGCGGCTGATGTATTGGTCGGTCTGCCGCTGGATCTCCTCCTGCGCCGCGCGGTGGGCATCCTCGGACAGGGTGCCGTCCTTGTGCGCCTTCTTGAGCTCTTCGTTCATATCCCGTCGGACGTTCCGGACGGTGACCTTGGCCTCCTCGCCCAGTTTCTTGGCGAGTTTGACGTAATCCTTTCGTCGCTCTTCGGTCAACGGGGGGATGCTCAGACGAATGATTTTACCGTCATTGGATGGCTGAAGGCCGAGGTTGGCGGCCTGGATGGCCTTTTCGATCTCCGGAATTTGAGCCGGCTCCCAGGGTTGAATGGTGATCAAGCGGCTCTCCGGAATCGACAGACTCGCCACCTGCTTTAAAGGAGTCGGCGTTCCGTAATAGTCGACATGAATCCCGTCGAGAAGCGAGAGCGAGGCCCGCCCCGTCCGAATACTGGATAGGTCTTTGCGAAGCCGGTCGACGGCCTGGTCCATCCGTTCGCCCGCCCTGCGCTTTACATCCACCGGTCGCTCCCCCAGCCGGCGCGGCCCGTCGCGTCGATGACCGCGGTCATGTCCGCACCCGGTCGCCTTCCACGACGGTGCCGAGGGCCTCTCCGCATACGATGCGCTTGATGTTGTCCTTTTCTTTCAGGTTGAAGACGATGATGGGGAGGCGATTCTCCATACATAGGGTGACGGCCGTGCTGTCCATCACCGCGAGCCCTTTCTCGATCACTTCGAAAAACGTCAGCCGCGAGAACATCGTGGCGCTACGGTCTTTCATGGGATCGCGGTCGTAGACCCCGTCCACCTTGGTCCCTTTGAGGATCACCTCGGCCCCGATCTCCATCGCCCGCAACGCCGCCGCGGTGTCGGTGGAAAAGTAGGGATTCCCTGTCCCGCACGCCAGGATCACGACCCGTTTCTTCTCGAGGTGTCTGATGGCCCGGCGTCGGATGTAGGGTTCGGCCAACTGGCGCATTTCAATCGCGGATTGCACGCGGGTGAGCACCCCCTTGGCCTCGAGCACGCTCTGCAACGCGAGCGCGTTCATCACCGTGGCGAGCATGCCCATGTAATCCGCCGAGGAGCGCTCGATCCCCGTCGCGGCCGCGGCGAGGCCCCGGAAGATGTTCCCGCCGCCGATCACGATGGCCAGCTCCACGCCGAGGGCGTTGACCTCTTGGATCTGGTCAGCCACCCGGCCCACCACGGCGGGGTCAATCCCGTATCCCTGCTCGCCCGCCAATACCTCCCCGCTCAACTTCAGGAGGACGCGACGATACTTCAGATCGGTCACGGTGTCTCCAGAAGACCAGCAATCAGCTCATCGCTCACAGGCAAACCAAGGCGGAGTGCTCTTCTATGAGCTATGAGCTGTGAGCTGTGAGCCAGCGTCCTCCTCACCCAGTCTGTATCGCACGAACCGCCGCACGGCGATCCGTTCGCCGATCTTGGCCACTTTCTCCGTGATCAGCGCGTCGACCGTGAGGCTGGGGTCTTTGATGAAGGGCTGGTCAAGCAACGCGATCTCCGCGCAGAATTTGTCGACCCGACCCTCGACGATCTGCGCGATCACCTTCTCGGGCTTCCCGGATTGCTTGGCCTCCGCGGTGAACTGTTCCCGAGCGTGGGTGATCACGTCGGCGGGAATATCGCGGCGGCTGACGTAGCGAGGAGGGGTCGCCGACCCAGCGACGTGCATCGCCAGGTCCTTGACCAGGTTTTGGAATTCCGGATTGCGCGCGACGAAATCGGTTTCACAGTTGATCTCGACCAGGACGCCGATCTTACCACCGGCATGCACGTAGGAACCGATGAGCCCTTCGCTCGCTTCCCGCCCCGCTTTCTTGGCCGCGACCGCCACGCCTCGCTGGCGCAACCACTCGGCCGCCTTCTCGAGGTCGCCCCCGTGCTGGACCAGGGCCTGCTTGCAGTCCATCATCCCGGCGCCCGTTTTCTCGCGCAGCTGTTTGACCAAACCGGGATCCATCGCCGCCATGCTACCCTCCCGTCCCACTCTTGGGCCAGTTGAGCCCGTTCAGAAATGCGCCAGATGCAAGGCGCCGCGAGCACCGGAGCGGAGCGTACTGAGTCTGTACGTGAGCACCGGAAGCGCAGCGGCAACGCCGCAGATGGCCATTCATGGACGGGCGTTACCCCCCTTCGGTCGCCGCCGCGAGTTCGGCCAGATCTCGGCTCGAGGTCACCGACGCCGCCTTGGCTTGCTCCTCGATGCGCGCGGCTTGAAGCTGTCGTCCTTCGATGACGGCGTCGGCCAAACGGGCGGTAATCAGTTTGATGCCCCGAATCGCGTCATCGTTGCCGGGAATCACGTAATCCACCTCATCGGGATCGCAGTTGGTGTCGACGATCGCGACCACCGGGATTCCCAACCGGTTGGCTTCCAAGACGGCGATGTGTTCCTTCTTGCAATCGATGATGAAGACCACACCAGGCAGCGCCGTCATGGTCTTGATGCCGCCCAGGATCTTCTCGAGGCGGCCGCGCTCCTTCTCCATGGCTCCGACTTCCTTTTTGGGGAGCCGCTCGTGGGTCCCGTCGGTCTGAGCCTGCTCGAACTTCTTGAGTTTGTCGACGCTCTTGCGCAACGTCTGAAAGTTGGTCAGCATCCCGCCCAGCCACCGCTGGTTGACGTAAAACATCCCACACCGCTTGGCCTCTTGCTCGACCGTTTCCTGAGCCTGGCGCTTGGTGCCGACGAACAGGACCGTCTCGCCGTCGCTGACCGCATCCAGGACGAATGCGTAGGCGTCGACGAACTTCTTGACGGTCTTTTGCAAGTCGATGATGTAGACGCCGTTGCGCTCCCCGAAGATGTATTTCTTCATCTTGGGATTCCACCGCTTGGTCTGGTGGCCGAAGTGGACCCCTGCCTCCAGTAATTCCTTCATGCCGATGCTGGACATACCTGCTCCTTTATTCGTGGTGTGCGCCTCCGCGTGCGTCATCGCGCCCCGGACCAAGCTCACGCCTGGCACCCGCGGGGACGCTCGGCACGCGTGTGTGATGTCGGGAAACCGGTTATTCCCGCGGCGCAAGTCTTACCATAGACGGGTGTGTTTTGCAAGGCGTATACTCGCCACCACGCGCAGAACGACCCGACTCGAGATGCCGCACATGGATACCGACCCCGCACACGACGACCGAACGGCCACCGAACCCGATTGGCGCCACCGACTGCGGATCGTGCTGGTTCGCCCGGAGCACGCCGGCAACGTCGGAGCCGCCGCGCGCGCCATGAAAAACATGGGCTTCGGAGACCTCCGTCTGGTCGCCCCGGCCTGCGGTCACCTCACGCCCGACGCGCTCACCATGGCGTACGGCGCGCGCGACGTGCTGGAACGCGCGCGGGTCCACGCCACCCTGGCAGACGCCACCGCCGAGGCCCGCTGGGTGGCGGGATTCGCCATGCCGCGGACCGGGCGGCCGATCCAGGCGTGCCTGCCGGACGCCGGACCGGGGCTCGGCCTCCGCGCGCGCACGGACGACATCGCCCTGCTGTTCGGTTCGGAAATTTCGGGCCTCTCCAACGACGACCTCGCCGCATGCCATCAGATCGTCGCGATCCCCACCCACGCCGCCCAACCTTCCCTCAACCTCGCCCAAGCGGTGCTGCTCGCGTGCTACGAACTCATCCGCCGCCCAGCACCCTCTACCGCGCCCCCGCGCGCGCTCGCCACCGCGACCGATCTCGACGGCCTCCACGTCCACCTCGCGGACGCGCTCGGCGCCATGGGCTTCCTTCGCCCTCCCCACGACCGCCATCTCCTCTGCGATCTGCGGGCAATGATCACCCGCGCGGAGCTCGACCCCCGCGAGGTCCGCATCCTCCGGGGCATCCTCCGCCAGGCGCGTTGGGCGCGGGATCGGGCCCGCGACGACGGGCCGTCCGAGCCGAACAACGGGTAGCGACCTTGCAGTCGTCGTCCCGGTTTTGGTAGCATGGCCGCCGTGACTGATAATTCGTCCTCTCCCGCGGCGCCGCCCGCGCCGCGCGCTCCCGACGATCCTTCCGGTATCCGCACGACCACGTCGACGACGTTTCATTCGCTGCCGATCGCGCCCCACATCCTTGAGGGCCTGGATCGATTGGGATACACGCATTGCACGCCGATCCAGGAGCAAACGCTCCCCATCACCCTGGCCGGCAAGGACGTGGCGGGACAGGCCCAGACCGGAACCGGCAAAACCGCCGCATTCCTGATCAGCGTGTTCACCCGCTTGCTGAACAACCCGCCGCCCCCCAAAACGCCCCGCGCGAGTCCCCGTGCACTCGTGATCGCGCCGACCCGCGAGTTGGTCGTCCAAATCGAACAGGAGGCCCGCGCCATCGGGGTCACCACGGGGGTGGCGATGATGGCGGTGTACGGGGGGATCGACTACATCAAGCAGCGGGATCTTCTCGCGGCGGGCGTGGACGTGTTGGTGGGAACGCCGGGCCGACTGATCGACTATTTCAAACAGAAGATCTACGACCTGCGCCGCACGGAGGTTCTCGTGATCGACGAAGCGGACCGCATGTTCGACATGGGGTTCATCGCCGACATCCGCTACCTCCTCCGACGGCTCCCCCCGTATGACAAGCGCCAGTCCATGCTGTTCTCGGCCACGTTGTCGATGCGAGTGATGGAGCTCTGCTACGAGCACATGAACAACCCCGTCAAGGTGTCGGTGACGCCCCGTCAGATCACCGCTGAAAAAGTCCAAGAAGTGCTGTTTCACGTCGAGAAGACCAAAAAGACGTCACTCCTCTTGGGCCTCCTCAAGCGCGAATCCTGGGAGCGCGTCTTGATCTTCGTCAACACCAAGCACGTGGGGGAACGGCTCACCGACGTCCTCAACCACCAGGGATATACCGCGCGCGCCCTCACCGGCGACATCCCCCAGAACAAGCGATTGCGCTATCTGGAGCGGTTCAAATCCGGGGACCTCAAGATCCTGGTCGCAACCGACGTGGCCTCGCGGGGCCTGCACATCGAGGGCGTGTCGATCGTGGTCAACTACGACCTCCCGCAGGACCGCGAAGACTACGTGCACCGCATCGGCCGCACCGCGCGCGCAGGCGCCACCGGCAAGGCGATTTCCTTGGCGTGCGAAGAATACGTGATGACCCTCGAAGACATCGAGGCGTTCACCGGGCATAAGATCCCGGTGGAGTGGGCCGAGGATGAGATGTTCCTGCAGGTCGCCCACACTCCTCGACGCGCCAGACGCCCGTCCCCCGGATCGAAACCGTTCGCGGGAGCTCCCGGCCCTGGCGCCCGCGCGTCAGAGCCGGCGAGGGGCAGCCCGCGGCGGCCCAACAGGCGGCCCACGGCGGCCGGGAAGGGATCCTCGGGTTCGGGGCGCCAACCTTGACGCTGCTCGAACCTCTTGTGTAAGATACGGGCTCTTTTCCCCGCCGAGCTGGCCGCGCGACACAGGGTCCGCTGTCCCGGCCCAAGGCTTCGAAACGCGGTTGTTGGGAGAGTCGCCGATGGCGGTGCTGAAGTTCGAAGAAGCGTTGGGTCGCCTCGAAGAAATCGTCCAGGTTTTAGAGCGCAGTGAGTTGTCCCTCGACGAATCGCTGAAGGCCTTCGAGGAAGGCGTCAAGCTGTCCAAGAACTGCCTCAAACTGCTGGACGACGCCGAGAAACGCGTGGAGATCCTTCTCGGTGATCAGGGCCGCAAGCGTCACCAGTCGTTCGATCTCCCGGACGACGGGACCGGTTCTTCGCCTTCCGTCTCCCCCGCGGATGATACCGCTCCCAACCATGGACGATAAGTTCTCGGTCCTCGCCTATCTCGACGATCGAAAGGTTCGCGTCGACAAGGTGCTTCGCGAGGTCTTGCCCGGCCCCGAGACGCCGCCCGCGCTGCTCCACCAGGCGATCCATTACAGCCTGTTCGCCGGCGGCAAACGCCTCCGACCGATCCTGGCGCTCGCCGCGGCCGAAGCCGTGGGTGCGGACGCGGACCCGCTGCTTCCCTTGGTCGCGGCGCTTGAGCTGGTCCACACCTATTCGCTCATCCACGACGACCTGCCCGCGATGGACGACGACGACCTGCGGCGGGGACTCGCGACGAACCACCGGGTGTACGGGGAGGACCTGGCGATTCTGGCGGGGGATGCCCTGCAAGCGTTGGCCTTCGGCCTTTTGGCCGATCCGCAACGCGCCCCGACCATTCGTCCGGAGGCGCGCCTGGCCGCGGTGTACGAACTGGCCGTCGCGTCGGGCAGCGGCGGCTTGGTGGGTGGTCAGGTCCTGGACCTCCGCACACCGCCACCTTCGGAGGCCATGGCGCCTGAGAGTGCTGAACGCGCCTCGGCGCTCACCACCCTGGATGGGATCCACGCCCGCAAGACCGGGGCGCTGATCCGCGCGGCGGTTCGCATCGGCGCCCTCCTCGGCGGCGGCACCTCGTCGCACCTGGCCGCGCTCTCCCGCTATGGCGAGGGCATCGGCTTGGCGTTTCAGATCGCCGACGACCTGCTCGACGTCGACGCGACCCCGGAGGAGATGGGCAAGGCCACCCACAAGGACGGCCGCCACAAAAAATGGGCCTACCCCGGCGTGGTCGGGCGCGAGGCGTCGCGAGCCATCGCACAGCGATGGATCAACGGCGCGCTGGAAGCGATCAAACCGTTCGACGCACGGGCCGAGCCGTTGCGGGGCCTCGCGCGTTTTATTCTGGATCGGAGATCCTAGTATGAGCCTCCTCGATGGAATCGACAGCCCGGACGATCTGCGTCGGCTTGCGCCCGACCAGCTTCCCCAGCTTGCCGCTGAACTGCGTGAGACGATCGTCCAGAGCGTGTCCCTCACCGGAGGACATTTTGCCGGCTCGCTCGGCGCGGTCGATCTCAATATCGCTCTTCACTACGTCTTCGACACGCCTCGTGACCGGATCGTTTGGGATGTGGGCTATCAGGCCTACGCCCACAAGCTGCTCACCGGTCGTCGCACGCGATTCGCCACGCTTCGACAACTAGGCGGGCTGAGCGGTTTTCTGCGACGCGACGAAAGCCCGTACGACACGTTCGGTGCGGGGCACGCCGCCACCTCGATCTCGGCCGCCCTGGGCATGGCGGAGGCCAGGGATCTCTTGACCCGAGACGCGACCGCGCCCGAGGACCGCTGCAAGGTGGTCGCGGTCATCGGAGACGGTTCGATGACCGCCGGCATGGCCTTCGAGGGGCTCAACCAGGCGGGCGCGCTCAAGACCGATCTCATCGTGGTGCTCAACGACAACACGATGGCCATCTCCGAAAACGTCGGCGCGCTGTCCGCGTACCTCAACCGTCTCATCACCGGCAAGCTGTACACCAAAGTCAAGGAAGAGACCGAGGCGATTCTCCGCCACATCCCCAAAATCGGCGCGCCCATGCTGAAAATGGCCAAGCGCGCCGAGGAATCGATGAAGGGCCTGCTGGTGCCAGGGCTCTTGTTCGAGGAAATGGGCTTTCGGTACATCGGACCGATCGACGGCCACCGCCTCGATCATTTGGTCACGACGTTTGAGAACGTCAAGCGACTGCCCGGCCCCTTACTCGTCCACGTGATCACCAAGAAAGGCAAGGGATACGAGCTGGCCGAGCGAGACCCCATCGCCTTCCACGGGGTGTCCGCGTTCGATCCCGCGTCCGGCGTGGCCAAAAAAAGTTCCGGACGGCCGTCGTACACCGCGGTCTTCTCGAAGGCGTTGATCGACCTGGCGGCCGACGACCCGCGGATCGTGGCGATCACGGCGGCCATGCCGGAAGGCACCGGCCTCAACCATTTCGCCAAAGCGTTTCCGGATCGGTATTACGACGTGGGCATCGCCGAACAACACGCCGTCACGTTCGCCGCCGGGCTGGCCTCGGAAGGCATCCGACCGGTCGTGGCCATCTACTCGACGTTCCTCCAGCGCGCCTACGACCAGGTCGTCCACGACGTCTGCCTCCAGAACCTGCCCGTGACGTTCTGCCTCGACCGGGGCGGCCTGGTCGGCGAAGACGGGGCCACGCATCACGGGGTGTTCGACCTGGCCTACCTCCGGCACGTGCCGAACTTGGTGGTGATGGCGCCGCAGGACGAGAACGAGCTACGCCACATGCTGCTGACCGCCGTGCTCCACCCGGGCCCGGCCGCGATCCGGTATCCCCGCGGCGAGAGCGAGGGCATCGAACAGGACCCCCGCATCGCGCCCCTGCCGGTCGGCCGCGGCGAAGTGGTCCGGGAGGGCGACGACGTCCTGTTGATCGCCATCGGCGCGATGGTCCCGGTCGCGGCCCGAGCGGCCGACGTACTGCGAGACAAAGGCGTGTCCGCCGCGGTCATCAACGCCCGCTTTGTGAAGCCCTTGGACCGCGAGCTGCTGATCGGCTATGCAGAGCGGGTCCGGCGGGTCGTCACGATCGAAGACCACGTCCTGATGGGCGGATTTGGCAGCGCGATCCTCGAGCTCTTCGAGGAAGCCGACGTGCGGGGGATCGACGTACGCCGCATCGGGTTACCGGACGTCTTCATCGAACACGGCGCGCAAAAGACGCTCCGTCACCAGCACGGGCTCGATCCCGACGGCATCGCCCAGCGCGTTCTCGCTTTCCTCCGGTCGCCGCTGGAAGTCTCCGAGCCAGCCTAGTCGTTCGCGTCCTACTCCGACTCGGACTGCTCGGCTAGGTTTCCTTGACAACCGCTCGAAGCGCTCGGTAAGATCGCGAAGCGCTCGAGTGCGACCCGCACCGGCGTCATCCGTCTCGCTCCACCTATCACGTTTGCTCAATGGCCGACGACCTGATCGCGTTCTATCGCACAATGCTCTTAATCCGCCGGTTCGAGGAGCGGGTCGCCGAGATGTATACGCTGGGGAAGATCGGCGGGTTTTGCCACCTCTACAACGGACAGGAAGCCGTCGCGACCGGCGCCATCGCGGCGCTGCGTTCCGGCGATTACGCGTTGGTGTATTACCGCGACCACGGCCACGCGCTGGCCCGCGGCGCCGATCCCAAGCGGGTGATGGCCGAGCTGTTCGGCAAATCGACCGGCTTGTGCCGGGGCAAGGGTGGCTCGATGCACCTCTTCGACGTGGCTCACGGCTTTTTGGGGGGATACGCGATCGTAGGGGAACACCTCGCCCTGGCCACCGGGGTGGGGCTGGCCATCAAGTATCGCGGGGGCGATCAGGTCGTGACCTGCTTTTTCGGCGATGGAGCGGTCAACGGCGGGATGTTCCACGAGTCGCTCAATCTCGCCGCGCTGTGGAAGTTGCCCGTGGTCTTCGTGTGTGAGAACAACCAATTTGGAATGGGCACGCCCATCGCCGTGGCGATGAGTCTGGCGGATCGGCTGCACCACAAAGCCGAGGCCTACGGCATGGCGCACGACGTGGTCGACGGCATGGACGTGCTGGCCGTCCGCGACCGCGTGGCCGACGCCGTCCGTCGCGCGCGGGCCGAGCAGGCGCCGACGTTGCTCGAAGCCAAGACGTACCGCTTCGTCGGCCACTCGATGCGCGATCCCGCGCACGGCGTCTACCGCACGCGCGAGGACCTCGACGCCCACCGGGCGCAAGACCCTCTCAAGACGTTTCCGCGCCTCTTGAAGGACAAAGGCCTCGTGACGGACGAGCACCTCGCGAAGGTCGATCGGGAAGTCCGCGCGACCGTCGACGAGGCCGTGGCGTTCGCCGAGGCGAGTCCCGTGCTCTCATCGGCGGAAATCGAAGAAGACGTCTATGCGTGACCGACGATGACTCTCATGGCCTATCGAGACGCCTTGAATCTCGCGCTCCGCGAGGAGATGCGTCGCGACGACCGCGTGTTTCTGATGGGCGAAGAGGTGGGCGCGTATGAGGGGGCGTACAAGGTCAGCAAGGGGCTCCTCCAGGAATTCGGACCGCGCCGCGTCATCGACACCCCGATCGCCGAGGCCGGCTTTGTGGGCGCGGGCGTCGGCGCGGCCATGGTCGGCCTGCGACCGGTGGTGGAGGTGATGACGTTCAACTTCGCCGTCGCCGCGATGGACTCGATCGTCAACTCCGCGGCCAAGGTTCGCTACATGTCGGGCGGCCAGGTGTCGGTCCCGATGGTGATCCGCGGCCCCGGAGGCTCGGCGCGTCAGCTCGCCGCGCAGCACTCGCAGGCGCTGGAGGCGTGGTTCTGCCACGTCCCGGGCCTCAAGGTTTGCGCGCCGTCCACCCCGCGCGACGCGCGAGGTCTGCTCAAGAGCGCGATCCGGGACGACAACCCCGTCCTGGTCATCGAGTCGGAACTGCTGTATGGCGCGACGGGCGAGGTTCCCGAGGCCGACGAACTCATTCCCCTTGGGGTCGCACAGATCGTGCGCGCGGGGCGGGACGCGACGGTGATCGCGTACTCCAAGATGGTGCGTGAGGCGCTCGCCGCAGCGGAGACGCTGGCGGGCGAAGGCATCGAGGTGGAGGTCGTCGACCCGCGCACGCTGCGACCGTTCGACTGGAACACGGTGTTGACGTCGGTGCGCAAGACCAAGCGCGCCGTCGTGGTCCAGGAGGGCTGGACGTTCTGCGGCGTGGCGGCTGAAATCGCCGCGCGAATCTCAGCCGACGCGTTCGACGACCTGGACGCGCCGGTGGAGCGGGTCACCAGTTTGGATGTGCCGCTGCCCTACGCACGGCCTCTTGAAGCGGCGACGGTTCCGGAGGCGACGCGGATTGCGGCGGCGGTCAAGAAGGCGTTGTACGTCTTGTAGGCAGGAACCATGGCCGGTCGCATCATCATGCCCAAACTCTCCGACACGATGGAAGAAGGCGTGCTCGTGAAGTGGCTCAAGCGCGAGGGCCAGGCGGTGGCCAGCGGGGACGTCGTCGCGGAAGTGGAAACGGATAAGGCGGTATTGGAATTGGAAGCGTATACCGACGGCGTGTTGCGCAAGCGCCTGGTCGACGAGGGCGCGCGCGTGCCGGTGGGCACGTTGCTGGGCGTGATCGCGGGGGAATCGGAAGCCATTGACGCGCTCCTGAATGACGGGTCCTCCCTGGCCGTCGACGTCGGTGGAGGCGCTGCGATGCCCCCTGGGAGGACCGGAACCATCGCAACCCGCGCCTCCGTCGCGGAGCAGGCTCGACCCGCTCCGACACAAAGGTCACAACCCATACAAGCCAGCGTCCTCGCACAAGTGGCGCAGCTGACACCCGCTGCCGCTTCTGCGCCTTCTCCAGCCACGAAGGCTTCGCCCCTCGCCCGCAAGCTCGCCGAGCAACGAGGCATCGAGCTTCGCACGATCCACGGCACGGGCCCCGGTGGCCGGATCGTCGAACGGGACGTCGACGCCGCCACCCATCCCACGCCCGCCGTCACCCCGACTCCGGTTGTCGGCGAACGACGCGAGCCGTTATCCCTCATGCGTGCGACGATTGCCAAGCGCATGGCGGAGAGCAAGGCCACCGTCCCGCATTTCTACGTGACGACCGAAATCGACGCTGGGCCGCTACTGGAGGTCAAGGCCCGGTTCGCGACGACGGGCGAGCCGAAGATTGGCGTGACCGAGTTGTTGGTCAAGGCGATGGGCCAGGCGCTCATCGCCGTACCGCGGGTGAATGCGTCGTTTGCGGGTGACGCGGTTATTTTTCACGAGGGTGCCCACGTCGGCGTGGCCGTGGCGCTGGAGGATGGAATCATCACGCCCGTGGTGCGCGACGCCGATCGCAAGGCGATCGGCCGGATCGCCGAAGATCTCGGCGACCTCGCCGCGCGGGCGCGCCGCAAGGCCCTCAAGCCGGAGGAATACCAGGGCGCTGGCGTCAGCCTGTCCAACCTCGGGATGTTTCGCGTGGACGAGTTTGCCGCCATCGTCACGCCACCGGAGGCCGCCGTGCTTGCCGTGGGACGGATCGTCGCGACACCGGTCGTCCGCGAGGGCACGATCGAACCCGGCCATCGGATGCGGATGACGCTATCGGCGGATCACCGTGTGATCGATGGCGTGATCGCGGCCCGCTACCTGGAGGAGGTCGCCGCGCGTCTGGAGAATCCCTGGCGGCTGTTGCGATGAGCGAGTTGATCCAGATCACACAGGGGCCCACGCGCCGCGGCAAGCGGCCCCTCCGGCTCGGCGAACCGCTGCCGCGTCGGCCCCTGCCGCCGTGGATTCGCGTGCGTCTTCGCCAGGGCCAGGATCTCGCGCGGCTGCGCGGCCTGTTGCGCGATTCGACGTTGCACACCGTCTGCGAGGAGGCCCGCTGCCCCAACCTCTGGGAGTGCTGGAACCGCGGGACGGCGACCTTCATGATCTTGGGGGATATCTGTACCCGGAGTTGCGGTTTTTGCGCGGTCAAGACCGGCCGGCCGCTCGCGCTCGATCGCGATGAACCGCGCCGCGTGGCCGAGGCGGTCCGCGTGATGGGGCTGACCCACGCGGTCGTTACGTCGGTCAACCGCGACGAACTGCCCGACGGCGGGGCGGCGGTGTTTGCCGAGACGATTCGCGCGATCCGCGCGATCAACCCGGGCTGCACCGTCGAGGTGCTGATCCCCGACTTTCAGGGTTCGGAAGCGGCGCTGTTCACGGTGCTCGACGCCGGGCCGGAGATCTTGAACCATAATACCGAGACCGTCCCGCGCCTGTATCCCGCTGTTCGGCCGCAGGCGCGCTACGAGCGCTCGTTGACGGTGCTCGGGCGCGCCAAGGCCCGCGGAGCGAGGGTCAAGAGCGGCCTCATGGTCGGCTTGGGCGAGACGGCCGAGGAGCTGCTGATCGTCTTTTCGGACCTGCGCGCGGCCGGCTGCGACATCCTCACCGTCGGTCAGTACCTGCAGCCCACGCGCGAGCACTTGCCGGTCGACCGCTATTATTCGCCCGAGGAGTTCGAACGGCTCCGCGGGGAGGCGCTCGCGTTGGGCTTCGCCCACGTGGAGGCGGGGCCGCTCGTGCGCAGCTCCTACCACGCCGATGCGCAGGCCGCCGCGCCGCTCCCGATCATTCCCGACGCCGAGCGAGATCGGCGATGATCCACCCGCTCAAGATTCTCTTCGCCGTTTCGGAGGTGGCGCCGTTTTCCAAGACCGGCGGACTGGCCGACGTCGCGGCGGCGCTGCCGCGGGCGCTTGCCGCCATCGGCCACGACGTGCGCATCGTCACGCCCCGTTATCGAGAGTTCTCCGGATCGGGCGATCGCGTCGCCTCGTTGCGCGTCGATTCGCCCTCCGGACCCGTCGGCGTGACCGTCGTTCGCGTCCGACTGCCCGGCAGTTCCATCCCGGTGTACGCCCTCCAGGACGATCGCGGCTGGTTCGATCGCGACGGGTTGTATCAGAGCGGCGGCCGCGACTTCGACGACAACCTCGAGCGCTTCGCGTTCTTTTCGCGGGCCGTTCTGGAACTGCCCGGCGCGCTGAACTGGATGCCGGAGATCGTGCACTGTCACGATTGGCAGACGGCGCTGGTCCCGGTCTACCTGAAGACCCGCGGCCGGCTGAACGGTGCGGACGCGGCCCGCCCGCGAACGGTGTTGACGATCCATAACCTCGGCTATCAGGGAGTCTTCCCCGGCGAACGTTTTCCAGCCACCGGGCTCGGCTGGGATTCCTTCACCCCGGACGGCCTGGAATTCTACGGCCTGGTCAACCTACTCAAAGGGGGGCTCCTCGCCGCGGACGTTCTGACCACCGTCAGCCCGACCTACGCCCGCGAAATCCAGACCGAACCATACAGCCACGGGCTCCATGGGGTGTTGGCCGCGCGGGGAACGGATCTGATCGGCATCATCAACGGCATCGACGGCGTCGAGTGGGACGCGGCCCGGGATCCGGTCTTGGCGGCGCCCTTTTCGGCGTCCGCGCTGGACGGCAAGGCCGCCTGTCGCGACGACCTCCTCCACCGCCTCGGCCTCGCTCCGGGGCCCGCGCCGGTCTTGGCCATGGTGACGCGGCTCGCCCATCAAAAGGGCGTGGATCTGGTGGTCGAATTGCTGCCGGAGCTGGTCACGCTCGATCTGCGCGTGGTGATCCTGGGCACGGGGGATCCGGCGTACGAGGCGGCGCTTCGGGAATGGAGTGCGAAAGCGCCGGACCGGCTCGCGGCGGTGCTGCGGTTCGACGACGCGCTCGCGCACCAAGTCATGGCGGGCGCGGATCTGTTCGTGATGCCGTCGCGGTACGAGCCCTGCGGGTTGAGTCAAATGTATGCGATGCGGTACGGCGCGGTCCCGGTCTGCCACCAGACGGGCGGATTGGCCGATACGGTCGTGGACTATCGGCCGCGATCGGCCCGGGAGGGGCGCGCGACCGGCTTTCTCTTCCGTCCCTGCGACGCGGACGGGTTGATCCGGGCGCTGCAGCTCGCCCTGGCGGTCCATCGCGATCGCACGGCGTGGCGGCAACTCATCACCGCGGGCATGCGGGCCGACTTCGGGTGGGAACGGTCCGCCGCCGACTACGTCCGCGTGTATCGACGGGCGCTCGGCCGTGACCGCGCTCGTCAACTCATACCACCCTGATCATCGCGAAGGAGTCGCCATGGCCAAAAAACCTCGGGCCTCCGCGCAGCGAACGCGCCCGGACGCGTCATCAGCCGGTCGGCGCGGGCCGGCCCCCCGGCGAATTCCGCGCCTGAAGCGGGCGAAATCCGCCGCGAGTGCGTCCGGCTCGCTCGACTTGACCGGACGGACGCGGCCTGAACTCCTGGCCCTCGCACATCGAAAGGGGGTGAAGGGCCGTCACCGCATGTCCAAGGCCGACCTGATCAGCGCCTTGAGCGCCGTGCCGACACCACCGACCTCCGGTCCGATCCTCCGGGCCACGCCCCCTTCTATCGAGGCCGCGCCTCTGCGGCGCGAGGAGCCGCCCGCCGAGACCTTGCCGTTTCGCTACGACGTGACCGAGGTCGTCGCGTTACCCGTCGATCCGTTCCTGGTCTATGTGTACTGGGAGTTGACGGCGCACGCGGTCGCGGCGGCTCGCCGGACGCTCGGCGCCGCGTGGGAAGGGGCGACGCAGATCCTGCGCACGTACGACGTCGCGTGGATCGAGTTCGACGGCACGAACGCCCATCACCAGTTCGATCTGGATGTGCAGGGCGACGTCGGGAACTGGTACCTCCATCTGTGGACCCCCGAGCAGACCTTGCTCTTCGAGGTCGGTTGGCGGAGCCGGGACGGCCGGTTCGTGGCGGCGGCCCGCTCGAACCTGGTCCGCACGCCCCGCAACGCCCCGGGCGAGGGAGGCGAGGAACGCTGGATGACCGTCAAGGACGGTCGCATCGTGACCACGCCGCCCGGTGCGACCCCCGGACCGTCGGCCGCGCGCCCGGACAATGCCGGCGAGCGCTGGGAGTGGGCGCCGTGGTCCGCGACGGTCCCCGTGGCGGGGCTCTCCAGCCCGCGGAGGTGGCGATGACGCCGCGGCCGGGATACCTCTGTCTGATCCTCCACGCCCACCTGCCGTTCGTACGGCATCCGGAGTACCCGAATTTCCTGGAGGAGAATTGGTTGTACGAAGCGATCACCGACACGTACCTGCCGCTGCTGGACGTCCTCAGCGGCCTGGAAGCCGACGGCGTGCGCTTCCGCCTGACGATGACGTTGACCCCGAGCCTGCTGGCCATGTTCGACGATCACCTGTTGCGCTCGCGCTACGTCCGGTATGTGACCCAGCGGATCGCGCTCGCCCAGAACGAGGAACGTCGTCTGCGCGACGACCCGACCTTCGGCCCCTTGGCCTCGTTCTACCGCGAACGGTTCGAGCGCGCGCGCGACGCCTTCGTCCACCGCCACCGCCAGGACCTCACGGCGGCGTTCGCGGGATTTCAAGAACGGGGCGGGCTCGAGATCATCACCTGCGGCGCCACGCACGGGTTTCTCCCGCTGCTCTCACACGTGCCGAGCGCCGTGCGCACGCAGCTCCGGGTCGCGGTCGACTCCTACGCGCGGGCCTTCGGGCGGCGCCCCCGCGGGATCTGGCTTCCCGAATGCGGCTACGCGCCGGGCCTGGACCGGTACCTGCGCGACGAAGATATCCGGTTCTTCCTCATGGAACACCACGGCCTGCTCTACGCGCGCCCGCGACCCCGCTTCGGGATCCACGCCCCCGTGTACTGCCCGTCGGGGGTGGCCGCGTTCGGACGCGATCTCGAATCGTCCAAGCAGGTGTGGAGCGCCAAGGAAGGCTACCCCGGTCACTCCGACTACCGGGAATACTACCGCGATGCGGGGTTCGACCTGGACCTGGACGCGATCCGGCCGTTTCTCCTCGGCGACGGCACGCGCGTCAATACCGGCCTCAAGTACTATCGGATCACCGGCCCGACCGACCACAAGGAGGCCTACAACCCGGGGCGCGCCCGCGAGCGGGCGGCCGAGCACGCGGGGAATTTTCTGTTCAACCGCGGCCACCAGATCGACCACCTGGCCGGGGGCATGGACCGTCCGCCGCTGATCGTCGCCCCGTACGACGCCGAATTGTTCGGCCATTGGTGGTTCGAGGGACCGCAGTGGATCGATGTCCTCCTGCGGAAACTCCACTTCGACCAGTCGCAGATCGAACCCCTCACCCCGTCGGAATACCTCGAACGCCATCCCACGAACCAGGTGGTCGAGCCGTCCGCATCGAGCTGGGGACACAACGGCTTTTACGAGGTCTGGCTCAACGGCGCCAATGATTGGATCTACCGTCATCTTCACCACGCGTCGCGCCGGATGGAGAGCCTCGTCGCCCGCGCGCCGTCCCTCTCCGGCCTCGAACGGCGCGCGGCCGCGCAGGCCGTCCGAGAACTGGTGCTGGCCCAGGCGTCCGATTGGGCGTTCATCATGAAGACGGGCACGATGGTGCCGTACGCGATCAAGCGCACCACCGATCACCTCCTCCGTTTCCAGCGCCTCTACGAGCAGATCACGGCCCGCCGCGTCGATGAAGGCGCCTTGAAGGACGTCGAGGAACGCGATACCTGCTTCCCCGACCTCGACCTCCAGCGGACCTTTCGTCCCCCGCCCGCCCAGCTCGACGCACCCGGTCGGTCGGGATGAGGACGAGAAGGAAGCCTCGGGGGAAACCTGTCCCGCGTCGCCCGCAGGGCGAGACGGTGATCGGCCGCCTGCAGGGCCACCCGGACGGGTTCGGATTCGTGACGCCCGACGCCGCGTCGCCCGGCGACCCCGATATCCACATCCCCGCGCGCGCCATGGATCAGGCGATGCATGGCGACCGCGTGGAGGTGAGGGTCGAACGGCCCCGCCAGTCGTCGCGCGCGCAACGGGGACCGCAGAAGCAGCGGCGGCAGGGAACGATTATCCGCGTGGTGGAGCACGCGCGCCGCGAGGTGGTGGGCCGCGTCTCGCTGGGCCCTCACCTCGCGTTCGTCGCGCCAAGCGACGCGCGGATCTCTCGGGACGTCGCCATCCCGGCCGGCGGCCTCAAGGGCGCGCGAGAAGGCGACCTGGTCGTCGCCGAGGTCACGCAGTATCCGATCGAAGGACGGGGGTTCGAGGGCCGCGTCGTCCGCGTGATCGGCCAATCGGGCGATCCCGCGATCGACACCGACGCGGTGATCGCCGAATTCGAGCTGCCGCGCGAATTTCCGCCGGAGGTCGAGCGCGAAGCGAACCGGATTCCCGACCGCGTCACGCCCGCGATGCACGCCGGCCGCCGCGACCTCCGCTCGCTGACCACGGTCACGATCGACGGCGAGCACGCCAAAGACTTCGACGACGCCGTGTCGATCGAGGAGCTCCCGCACGGCGCGGCGCGCCTGTGGGTGCACATCGCCGACGTCTCGGCCTACGTGGCCTGGGACAACCCGCTCGACCTCGAAGCGCGCGCCCGGGGCACGAGCGTGTACTTTCCCGACCGCGTCATCCCCATGTTCCCCGAGCGACTCTCCAACGGAATTTGCAGCCTCAACCCCGGCGAGGAGCGGCTCACGCTGACCTGCGAGATGGAGTTCGACGCCCACGGTCGTCGCACAACGTATCAGCTCTACCCCAGCGTCATCATCAGCGATGAGCGGCTGACGTACACCGACGTCGGCCGGATCCTCGAACACGAGGACCTCGATCTCTCGCGACGCTACGCGTCGCTGCTGCCGGCGCTTCGCGCGATGGGGCGGCTCTGCGAACGTTTGCGGGCAAGGAGGCGGGACCGCGGGAGCATCGATTTCGACCTCCCCGAGCCCGAGATCCTGCTCGACGTACTGGGAGACACCGCCGCCATTATCAGGCGGGAGCGCACGATCGCCCACCGCTTGATCGAAGAGTTCATGCTGGCGGCCAATGAAACGGTCGCCGAGCACTTGGACCGGCTCGACGTCCCGATGCTGTATCGCGTCCACGCGCAACCCGATCCGGAGAAGCTGTTGAACTTCGTCGAGGTGGTCTCCAGCTTCGGCCACGCGGTCGTGCTGGGTAAGACGGGCCACCCCAAGCCCTTGGCCCAGATCGTGGAGCGAGTGCGCGGGCGCCCGGAGGAAGCTCTGATCAACACCCTCCTCCTGCGCTCGATGAAGCAGGCGCGTTACGCCGTGGAGAACGCGGGCCACTTCGGCCTCGCCGCGACTCACTACACCCATTTCACGTCGCCGATCCGACGCTATCCCGATCTCGTGATCCACCGCCTGGTGAAGGCCTCACTCGCCGGCGGGGGCCTGCCCACCGAACGGCTGGAACGCCTCCTCCCGGAAATCGCGCTGTGGTCGTCGTCGCGGGAACGGATCGCGATGGAAGCGGAACGGGAGGTCGTGGATCTCAAGAAGGTCCGCTTCATGGCCGACAAGGTGGGACAAGAATTCGACGGGGTGATCGCAGGCGTCGCGGCCTTCGGCTTCTTCGTCCAGCTCAAGGACCTCTTCGTGGAAGGCCTGGTCCACGTCGAATCGCTCAAGGACGACTACTACGTCCACGACGAAGCCCGCCACGCGCTGGTGGGTCAACGGCAGCGCCGCACCTTCCGCCTGGGCGATCCCGTGCGTATCCTCGTCGACCGGGTGGACTTGTTCAAACGGCGAGTAGATTTCAAGTTGCCGGAAGAAGAACCGACGACGAAGCCGAAGCAGAAACAAGAGGAGCCTCGTGGACGGAGGAAACGTCGTTAACCATCAGCCACTCACTATCCGGCAACAGCTTCGTTCGCGGCAAGCCACCGTGCCGCTGATGAGCGCCGTCCTGCGACAATCGACGTCGCGTGGACGGCAGCGTTGACCATGAGAACAAAAAGAGTTCTCTGATCCTAATGTTTTCCTGCCGCAGGTCGACCAACTGCGCGGGCTAAAGTCAAGAAGTCACGGGCTGTTGCTCAAATCGGTGCTGACGCGGGCTGGAAGCTGGCCAGACCCATTCGGCATGGGATGAAACGACGGCTCGGCGAGCGAACCGCGGCCACGGGGTGGGCGACCTGACT